>ENA-UPXM01000942-UPXM01000942.1-activated-sludge-metagenome-genome-assembly--contig:-NODE-942-length-40437-cov-6.695062_pt1 | contig 40437 bp, 41 predicted proteins | sample MGYA00238178_ERZ772708 | MGnify/ENA primary metagenome ERZ772708 (study PRJEB29002, sample SAMN05720212) | activated sludge metagenome | isolation source: anaerobic digester from wastewater... | reverse complement strand
ACCGCCTCAATGTATTTCAACTGCAAATTCCCGCGCTACGCGAACGTGGTGAAGATATTCAATTGATTACTCAAGCGTATCTTGATAAAAAATCTGCGCAGATAAACGATGAAGCCCTACAAAAATTAAGCGCTTACAGCTGGCCTGGTAATGTACGAGAATTACAAAACGTGTTGGAGCGTGCCGCAATTTTAGCGGGCGGCAAGCCCATTACGCCGCAACACTTACCTGCAGATATCGTTTCTGGTACGCAATTTTATGACCGTCAACTTTCCGCTAGTCAAGGCTCGGAAGCTGCATCTTCAGGCGGCGCTCCAACATTACAATTAGCCACAGAAGGCTATTCTATACCGCAAGCAATTGCGCAGATTGAACGCCAGCTGATTGTTGATGCAATCGCCGCGTGTAAGGGCAATAAAAGCAAGGCGGCAAAGCTGCTTGAAATCAGCGAACGCTCACTCTGGTATAAATTAGAGCAGTATCAGCTTAAATAATCCTTGAAAAAGCGGTAATAAAATCTTATGCGCAGACTTGACAGTATTTAGTTAACGCTGTTAATATAACAACGTTAATAACATAAATACAATGTGTAATACTAATCGCGCATTGTATGGAAAGCTAAAATGAGCAATACCTATTTATGGCTGAAAACCGTACACATTTTAGGGGTGGTGCTTTTTTTGGGAAACATCATCATCACGGGCTGGTGGAAAGTGATGGCTGATTACACCAAAAACGCCCAAGTCATTGCATTTGCCCAACGGCAAGTTATATTGACTGACTATGTATTTACCGCAGGAGGCGCCGCCATTTTATTGCTCGCAGGGATGGCAAATGTTGGCATACACCATATGAGTTTTTCAGCAAAATGGTTATCGCAAGGCCTTGGGATGTTTGTGTTATCCGGCGTGATTTGGGTGGTCGTACTCATTCCAACGCAAAAGAAACAGGCCAAAATGGCGCGTGAATTTTCTCAAACAAACGTGATTCCTGACACCTACTGGAAACTCAGTACACGCTGGAATATTTATGGCGCCATTGCCCTGCTGCTGCCTTTAATTAACTTATATTGGATGACATTTAAACCTGCCTGAAAATATCGATAAAAACGCGTGAAAAATCCTCGAGAAAAAATTAATGCTCTGCGAGCCTTTATTTATAAGGCTCACAGAGCATTAAAAAAGGTTGATGTAAAATAACCTGAAATTTAAGCATTATTTTTAATAAAAAATTGCCATGCCACCAAAACCTAAAACTGAAGCCGAGCGACAACAATTACGTACGTTAATTATTGATGCTGCGCGCGATTTGTTTGTGTCAAAAGGGGTGGAGGCTGTCACCATGCGTGAAATCGCCAAGCGCATCGGTTATTCTGCCACCAGTATTTATCTGCATTTTGCCGATAAAGAATCTGTACTGCGTGCAATATGTGAAACAGACTTTTTAGCACTTGCTACCTCGCAAAAGCGTATTTTTGATATTGCTGACCCCGTTGAGCGCCTGATGATGCTGGGGCGAGGTTACGCTGAATTTGCGTTATCGCACCCCAATCATTATCGCCTGATGTTTATGACAACCCACACGCCACGTCATCCAAATGATTTGTCTTTGGAGCATAATCACCCTGAGCAAGATGCTTATTTTCAGTTGCAGCTAGTGGTGAATGATGTGTTTAATGCCGGGCTATTTAAACCAGAACTAAACGATGCCGACCTGATTGCTCAAACTATCTGGGCAGGTATGCACGGTGTTTGCGCCTTACAAATCACCATGGCAGAGGATACTTGGGTGAATTGGCGGGATATATCGTTACGCCTGCAAATGATGCAGTCGGTGCTCATCAGTGGCCTATTAAAGTCTAAATAAAAGTTTTCTAAAAAAGAGAATAACAATGAAACCAACAAAAACATACATCATATTAGCAGTCAGTAGCCTGTTGCTGGCCTGTGAACGCCCCACAGAACCGCCATTGCCGCCACGCCCCGCATTGGTCACTGTTGTTGGTACCAGTTCTGCCAATAACAGCATGGTGCTGGTGGGCGAAGTAAAATCACGCTATGAATCTAATCAGGCGTTTAGAATTAACGGAAAAATTATTGAACGCAATGTAGAAGTGGGTACTATTGTCAAAAAAGGCCAAGTGCTGGCGCGTCTGGATGCGGCGGACACCAACCTGAGTAATCAGGCCGCCAACGCCGATGTACGCGCCGCCGAAGCCAGCCACGCGCTGGCAAAAGCCGAAGTAGAGCGCCAACGCTTATTGTTCAATAAAAAATTTATTTCTCAATCAGCGCTGGACATTCGCGAAGCGGAACTCAAAACTTCAGCCGCGCGCTTGCAGCAAGTGAAGGCGCAGGCTGCGGTATCGGGCAACCAATCACGCTATACCGCTTTAGTGGCGGACCGCGATGGTGTTGTAACAAAAATTCATGCTGAACCCGGCCAAGTGGTAGAAGCAGGTAACACGATTGCGCAAATTGTCGATACCAAACAAATAGAAGTGTTAGTCGCCGTACCAGAATCACGCATGACGCAAATAAAAACGGGCGATGCGGTGGCAGTAAAACTATGGGCCGCGCAAAGCAAAACCTATCAGGGAAAAGTGCGCGAAATCGCACCAGCTGCTAACTCTGCCACCAGGGCCTTTGATGTGCGCGTCAGCATTGCCAATCCGGATGACGCCGTAAAACTCGGTATGACAGCGGGCGTGAGCTTTGGAGAATCACAGCCAGATGAAATCATTATCCCCTCTACCGCCCTGACCCAAGTCGCGGGTAAAACCAGCGTCTGGGTGATTAGCAAAGAAGGCATAGCTCAACCAAGAGAAGTGACAGCAGGTACCTATTCAGAGGCCGGCATTGTGATTTCAAGCGGGTTGCAGGCGGGGGAAATGGTTGCCATTGCCGGCGTACACACCCTAACTAAAGGGCAAAAAGTAAAACCAAGAGTTGAGGCGGCATTGTGATTGATAACAAAATGAAAGATGCCAACGCAGCAGAAACACTAGAAAAATCCCGTTTTAATTTATCAGAATGGGCGCTTAAAAACCAAGTGTTAGTGCTGTATGTCATGCTGATGCTGACCATTTCAGGCTTGTTGGCTTACAGTAAGTTAGGCCAATCCGAAGATCCGCCATTCACGTTTAAAGTCATGCTGGTGCGTACTACTTGGCCGGGGGCGAGCGCGGTAGAAGTTGAGCAACAAATTAGCGATAAACTAGAGAAGAAACTCCAGGAAGTTCCGCATTTATACTATACAAGTGGCTATTCTCGCCCAGGTGAATCTCTTATTTTTATTGTCATTAAAGATGACACGTTCTCAAAAGAGATTCCTGAAATTTGGTACCAAGTACGCAAAAAAATTAGTGATATACGACACACCCTGCCGCACAATATTGAAAGCCTCACATTTAATGATGAATTTAGTGATGTGTATGGCAGTATGTATGCACTCACGGGCGATGGTATTGATAATTTTGCCCTAAAAAAACAAGCTGAAGCCATTCGTGCCGAACTGCTCAAAACGCCCGATGTGGCCAAAGTGGAGTTTTTTGGTGAGCGTAAACAGCGCATTTTTTTAGAAATTTCGAATGCTAAACTCTCAACCTTGGGAATCAGCACTACTGAACTTATCAATATTTTACAAACACAAAATGCCGTTGTTCGTGGCGGTACCTTTGATTCGCCCAACGAGCGCATTCGTATTGATGTTTCGGGTAGATACAATACGCTTGAGGATTTGCGCGAAATTCGATTACGCGCAAATAATCAAGACTTTAGACTAGGCGATGTTGCACGCGTTTATCGCGGCTATGAAGACCCACCACGCGACACGGTACGTTTCGAGGGGCAAGAGACCTTACTGCTTGGCGTGAGCATGCGCGAAGGGGGCGACGTCATCGCACTTGGTCACAATTTAGATGCAAAAATTGCCAAGATTCAGCAAAATTTACCAATAGGCCTTAGTTTTAATACAGTCACATCACAGCCCAAGCTAGTGGCAGACTCAGTCAATGATTTTGTAAAATCCCTCATCGAAGCATTGGTGATTGTGCTTGGCGTTAGCTTGCTGTCGCTTGGGCTGCGTACGGGCATTGTCGTGGCAATCGCTATTCCCATCGTGCTTTCAGCAACTTTTTTAGTGATGCACTGGCTGAATATTGGCCTGCATAAAATATCCCTCGGCGCACTGATTTTGGCACTGGGGTTATTGGTGGATGACGCGATTATTGCAGTTGAAATGATGTCTTCTAAAATGGAACAAGGTTGGGATAGAGCCAAAGCGGCCTCATTTGCCTACACTTCAACCGCCATGCCGATGCTAACTGGTACATTAGTCACTGTCGCCGGATTCCTACCCATCGCTACGGCGGTGTCTTCTACTGGAGAATATACACGTTCCATCTTTCAAGTATCTGCGATTGCCTTGATTATTTCTTGGTTCGCGGCGGTAATTTTTGTGCCTTATTTAGGCTATCACTTGCTACCTGATTATTCAAAAAAACCTCAACCCTTAAAAATCACCCGCTGGTTTAAAAGTAAGTTCAGATTAAAAGTAGAACATCCGAACGAGAATAATGAAACTGAAAATCATCATCACGATATTTATAACACGTCTTTTTACCATGCCTTTCGCCACTTGGTCATCCGTTGTGTGCGCTATCGTAAAACTGTAATTTTAATTACAGCGGCTATGTTTGTAATTTCCGTCATTGGCTTTGGTAAAGTACAGCAGCAGTTTTTCCCTGATTCAACACGCTTAGAGTTAGTCGTTGATTTACGTCTTACAGAGGGTGCCTCTTATCATGCAACTGATAGAGAAGTAAAAAAAATAGAACAGTGGCTACAACACTGGCGTAAATTGCACCCAACGACAGAAACTCAAGGCATTGATAATTATGTTGCCTATATTGGCACAGGTAGCCCGCGCTATTATTTGCCCATGGATATTCAACTTGCGCATCGTGGCTTTGCGCAGTTTGTGATTTTAAGCAAAGACTTAAAGACACGCGAAGCATTACGTACCGACTTAATTCATTTATTTGAGAATGATTTCCCCAACCTGCGCGCATCCGTCATGCGGCTTGAAAATGGCCCACCAGTTGGTTTTCCTGTGCAGTTTCGGGTAGATGGGAGTGATATTCCTAAAATTAGAGAAATTGCACATAGAATTGCAGACATCATGCGTGCAAATCCCCATTTAGCCAACGTGCAATTAGGCTGGGAAGAGCCGAGCAAAGTGATGAAAGTCACCATTGACCAATCAAAAGCGCGACTGCTGGGCGTGAGTTCTGTTGATATTGCCAACATGCTCAATGGCGCAATGAGTGAGCTTTATATCACTGAATTTAGAGAAGGTAACGAACGTATAGATTTAGTCGCACGTGGGGCTGAAGTGGAGCGCACTAAATTATCGCGTCTGCCTAATTTAATGATCAATACGCAAAACGGCACAAGCGTGCCACTGTCTCAAATTGCGACCATTTCATCTGAATTTGAAGAAGGTGTGATTTGGCGGCGCAATCGCGTGCCATCCATCACCGTGCGAGCAAACTTGCGCGGTGATATGCAAGCGCCCGTTGTATCCGCACAGATTGAAGAAAAACTCACTGAAATTACCGCCAACTTACCGCTTGGCATTACGGTTGAAACAGGCGGGGCTGTGGAAGAGTCCGCAAAGGGTGGCGCATCCGTTGCAAAGGGGTTTCCGCTATTTTTAGTCGTTGTACTCACCTTGCTCATTTTGCAACTAAAAAGCTTCTCTAGGGTCATTATGGTGTTACTTACCGCACCTTTAGGTTTAATCGGTGTCACGATTGCATTACTGCTATTTGATAAACCATTTGGCTTTGTTGCCATGTTGGGCACCATCGCATTGTCAGGCATGATTATGCGCAATTCTGTCATTCTAGTTGATCAAATTGACCAAGATAAAGCATCTGGTTTAGCGCCTTGGCAAGCGGTGGTGGAATCAACCATTCGGCGCTTCAGACCGATAGTACTGACTGCCGCTGCTGCAATTCTAGCCATGATACCGCTTACACGCAGCGTGTTTTTTGGTCCGATGGCGGTGGCAATCATGGGCGGTTTAGCGATAGCGACTATTTTAACTGTGCTGTTTTTACCCGCTTTATATGCGGCTTGGTTTAAAGTAAAAATACCGGATTCAATAAGTAGTTAAGTTATAATCATTTCAGACGTAATTAAAGATTCAAGAACAACGCATATGACACCATCAACCATGCATCACCAACACCTTAAAACTGAAAGATTAAGCATGCCTAGCAATATTGCACGTTTCAACATGATAGAACAGCAAATCCGCACTTGGGAGGTATTAGACCCGACAGTACTTGCACTTTTAGATGCCGTGCCGCGCGAAAATTTTGTAGCCGAAGCACAACGCGGATTAGCTTTTGCGGATATTGAATTGCCTATCGGGCACGGGCAAACCATGTTGTCGCCAAAACTTGAAGCGCGTATTCTGCAGGCTGTTGCAGTCAAAAAATCAGATAAAGTATTGCTCATTGGTACCGGTAGCGGATATTTAACTGCGCTGTTAGCCAAGCAGGCGCAACATGTCGTTTCAGTAGATATGTTTCCGGATCTTTCAGAAATTGCCGGCAATCGCCTAAAACAGCAGGGTATTGATAACATTACTTTAGTGGTGGCTGATGCAGCTAACGGCTATCCGGCTAAGGCACCGTATGATGTGATTGTGTTTACTGGCTCTGTGCACGTATATCCTATTGAAGCTGAAAAAATGCTCAATGTAGGGGGGCGCATGTTTGCTGTGGTCGGCGAACCGCCAATTATGCAAGCCATACTCTCGCAACGCGCTACAGAAGGGGCAGCTAACCACGAAACCCTATTTGAAACCTATCTGCCCCCGCTCATTAACGCTCGGCAGCCTTCTAAATTTGAGTTTTAATTCGAATTAATCTTATGTACAAATTAAAACACCTGACTGTAGCAATCTCACTCGCCTTTGCCAGCTTCACTGCATCTTATAGCGCGCTTGCCGGTGATGATGCGATTACGCCCTCTACAAGTCTTGGTAACCAGCAGTCACTGTTAGATATTTACCATCAGGCATTAGCACACGATGCTACTTTGGCTTCTGCATTAAGTGCTAATCAGGCTGCCCAAGAAATCATTGAGCAGGGTAAGGCACTTTATCGCCCAACCGTAAACTTTAATGCTGAAGCCAATGCAGTTGCCACCGATATTCGTTATCTTGACTCTAACCTGCCGAATGGACGCTCTAATTTTGAAACCTATAAATATGGTGTAGACGCTCGCCAGCCAATTTATCGTAAGCAGAATTTGGTGCAAATTGAGCAAAGCAAAACTCAGGTAGGTCTTGCTGATAAGCAATTGCATTTAAGCCAGCAAGCGCTGATATTACGCACGACGCAAGCCTATTTTGAGGTGCTCATTGCGCAGGATAAAATTGATCTAATCATCGCGCAAAAAGCCGCTATTCAAAGCCAGCTCGACCAGGCAAAGGCAAATTTTGAAGTCGGCACCGCCACCATCACCGATGTGAACGAGGCGCAAGCCCGCTACGATTTAATTCTTGCACAAGAAATAGCCGCAATTAACGAACATCAAATTGCCAAACATGCGATACAAAATATTACTGGCGAGTTACCGCAAAAATTGGCGACCGTTAAAACCGATATTAAACCCAGTAATTTAGACCAAAACATAGATAAATGGCTGGAAGTTGCAACGGCAAACAATTTGAACATTCAGATTCAGCAAGATAGCGTTAAACTTTCAGAGCAAGAAATTGAACGCTCAAAAGCAGGACATTTGCCCACGCTGGATGCGGTGGCGAGTTATACAGACAACTACGCTAACGGTAGCCCCTCCGTTTTTGGCACGGGTAACGAGCTTAAAACCGGCGCAATTGGTTTGCAATTGCAAATACCGTTGTATCAGGGCGGTGCTACTAGCTCTAAAGTGAGGCAAGCCGTTATCAATAAACAAAAAGCGCTGGATGATGTTGAAATCGCACGCCGCCAGACTGAACTGGACACACAGCGCGCCTACCTGAACCTGAGTTCATCCATTGCGCAAATCAAAGCCTTTGAGCAAGCTTTAATTAGCAGCCAGAGTCAGGTAGACTCAACACAGCTGGGCTATGAAGTAGGGGTGCGTACGAGCGTAGATGTGCTCAATGCACAGCAACAGTTCTTTAGTGCTAAGCGAGATTTATTGCAGGCACGCTACAATTATCTTGTGAATATTATTCGCCTGAAAACAGCTTCTGGCATTGTCACCGAGGCTGATGTCGCTGATATCAATCAACAGTTGGTGCTTAATCGCGCACAGTAATCATGTCACATCAATTGACTGCAAAATCTGAATTAAGCCAGCTGGTAATTGTAGATATGCAAACCCGCCTAGCCACGGCAATGCCACAGGCGGCTATGCAGGCAGCCACAAAAAACACGAGCATTTTGGCACAGGCCGCGGCATTGTTAGCCATCCCCACATTATTAACTGAGCAATACCCCAAGGGTTTAGGGAATACCATAGCAGAACTTTCTGCTGTCTTAACCAATGTTAAGCCCGTTGAAAAATTAACTTTTTCTTGCCTGGCTGAAGCAAAATTTAGCCGCCAACTGACGGCTGATCGCCCGCAGTTGCTACTAGCTGGCATGGAAGCACACATCTGTGTGTTGCAAACTGCGCTTGATTTGTTAAGCGTAGGCAAGCAAGTGTTTGTAGTAGAAGATGCGGTAATTTCGAGAGATGTTGCCAATAAAGCCAATGCAGTCGCCAGATTGCGCGATGCAGGTTGTATCATCACCAATACAGAGTCTGTCGTGTTTGAATGGCTGGGCATTGCATCAGGCGACCACTTCAAAACTATTAGTCAATTGATCCGTTAAAGCAATTGGTATGAATTGGAAAGTGCTACTTTTCATCGGTGTAGTGGGTTTCGGGGCTTTTCATCATTTTCAACAACGTGGCGTCATACATGGCCCTGGGGTAATTGCCCCAAACATTCCAAGCCAAAAATCTGCACGCCAGGCAGATATTCAAATGAACGGCTTTTCTCTCACACCACTTGAACACTATGAGATTGAAGCTAGAGTGCTCTCAAGAGAAGATTATACTTTTGGTATTGAGGCGCAATTATCACCCACAGATTTGGCGGTTGGTTGGGGCCCGATGTCTGATGAGACGATACTCAAAAAGATTAATATTTCTCAAGGCAATCGCTTCTATTATTGGCGTGTAGATGCGTTTCCAATTCCGCAACGGCAAATTGAAATTCACTCCGCTAATATGCATATTATCCCCGCTGATGACAGCGTTAAACGCAAGCTATCAAACGTTCGGCAAGGGCAACTGGTCAAAATCAAGGGATTACTGATTGAGGCAAGACGCCCCGACGGATGGCATTGGCGAAGTTCTCTCAGCCGTGAAGACACGGGCAACGGCGCTTGTGAATTGATGTATGTGACGGAGCTTTATATCAAATAACCGGCTTTAGTTTGCTAATTAATATATTGACTGATGATATTCAACGTTGCTTGCGTTGCACCCTGCGAAGTTTCACATAGGGCTAAGCCTTTTGCCCCCATTTCTACTTGCTTGTGCGGTGTTGCAAGTAACGTTTGAACCGCAACAGTGAGCGCCTGCGCATCAGCCACCCGCCAGGCTGCACACTGCGCTACGGCAAGCGCGGATACTTCTTTAAAGTTAAATGTATGTTCACCAATCAATACTGGCTTACCGACACGCATCGCTTCAATTAAATTCTGCCCACCAAACGGTAACAGGCTGCCACCCACCAAGCATATATCGGCACTGGCATAGTATGTAAACAATTCTCCCATACTGTCGCCAAGCACCCATTGTGTTTCATTCTCCACCGTTTGTTTAAGCGTAGAGCGCTTTTGGTAGCGCAATCCACGCTGTTGCATAATGGTTTCAACTTCATTAAACCTTTGTGGGTGACGCGGTACTATCACGGTCAGCAAATTGGGTATTTTAGCGGCAGTGATGGCCTCCAAGATGATGGCCTCTTCTCCCTCACGTGTGCTGGCGGCCAAAAAAACCGGGCGACTTGCACCCCACAAACTTCGCATCTGCCGGCCTTGTTGCAGCACATCACGGGGTGGAATAACATCAAATTTTAAATTGCCCACCACTTGTACATTGTTAGCGCCTAACTGCGTTAGGCGCGCTGCATCCTGCGCAGTTTGAGCAGCAATCGCTGATAGATTTTGCAACCCAGTATTCACTAAATGGCCAAGCTTGGCATAACCTTGTGCCGATTTTTCTGATAGCCTCGCATTTACCAGCAATAGGGGAATATTCTGCCGCTTACAACCCGCAATTAGATTAAACCAAAGCTCAGTTTCCATGAGCACACCCACCACAGGCTTAAAGTGACGCAAAAAACGCATCACTGCAAAAGGTAAATCATAAGGTAAATATACCCTTTGAACTTTATCGCCAAATAATTGCTCACTAGTGGCACGGCCCGTGGGCGTGGTATGCGTTAACAAAATTTGATGATGTGGATACTGATTCAGTAATGCATGTACCAATGGCGCCGCTGCGCGGGTTTCGCCTACTGACACGCAATGCAGCCAAATGACGGGTTTGCTGCGTGGTAACGGATAAAAGCCAAAACGCTCGCGCCAATGCAGGCGATATGCTGGTTGCTTCATGCCTCTCAAGAATAATTTAAGCGGCACAAAAGGCAAGACCAAATAAAGTAAGATGGAATAGAAAATGCGATTCATGCGGCATTTTCTCATAAAACTGCAACTGTGGTTTTTAACAGCATCAAGTCAGTCAAAAATCAGCAATTTTTGTTCGCAATTGATTTTTGTAAATATTCAATAATTGTTTTGATGTAAGTGATTACTCACCTTACTTCAATTCAAATGCAGGCCTTAAATTGCCTCAAAAGCTCAAAAATTACTGCAAAAAATGCATGAAAATTATAGTTGACGTACACAAAATAAAGGCTTAAATTGCTGCTCAAGACACAACATGTTGTGTTTAAGCACCCTATTTTTCACTAAAATAATAGTTTATTAAATAAAATCACGGGCTTAGCGAAGAATTAACAAAAAGTTAGCGCGCTAAGCTTAAAGTCCAGGAGAGGTATCCATGCTAAAAGCAGTTGAATCAGCAACCCAATCAAACGCGGGCGCTGAAAAAGAAATTCCAATTCAGCCCGTGTCGCTAGACATTTGGGATAAAAAATATCGCTTAAAAACAAAAACGGGCGAGTTTGTTGATCAAAACATGGATGATTCTTACAGCCGTGTTGCACGCGCTTTAGCTGATGTTGAAACCACCGAAGAAAAACGCCAAGAATGGCACACCAAGTTTTTATGGGCATTACGCAAGGGCGCAATCCCCGCAGGGCGCATTACATCTAACGCAGGCGCGTTAGAGCACAAACCAGCGACTTCTACTATTAACTGCACCGTGTCTGGCGTGGTGGAAGACAGCATGGATAATATTTTAAACAAAGTACATGAAGCAGGCTTAACCCTCAAAGCAGGCTGCGGCATTGGCTATGAATTCTCAACATTACGTCCAAAAGGTGCATTTGTGGCAGGTGCCGGCGCTTACACCAGTGGCCCACTTTCTTTCATGGATATCTATGACAAAATGTGCTTTACGGTATCCAGCGCGGGCGGACGTCGTGGCGCGCAAATGGCCACGTTTGACATTAGCCACCCAGACGTGACTGACTTTATTAAAGCCAAACGTGAAAACGGCCGCTTACGCCAATTCAATTTAAGCTGCCTGATTACTAAAGAATTCATGGAAGCGGTAAAAGCCGATGCAGAATGGAAACTGGCTTTCCCTGTGACCGAAAAAGAGGCAATTATTGATGGCTTAAACACGAATGATTCAGCCCAAGTGGTTTGGCGCGAGTGGCCAGTAAAAGGCAAGTACCTCACCAAAACAGACGGCGTAGATGCTGGTAAAGTGGCTTGCCGCGTCTACAAAACCATTAAAGCGCGCCGCTTGTGGGACGTGATTATGTCTAGCACCTACGACTTTGCCGAGCCGGGCTTTATTTTGATTGACCGCGTGAACGAGATGAACAATAACTGGTTCTGTGAAAATATTCGCGCGACCAACCCTTGCGGCGAACAACCCTTGCCACCTTATGGTGCTTGTTTGTTAGGTTCGGTCAATTTAACCATGTTCGTTAAAAAACCGTTTACTGACGAAGCCTATTTTGATTGGAAAGAATATCGTGAAGTGGTGGGTATTTTCACTCGTATGCTCGATAACGTGGTTGAAATCAACGGCTTGCCACTGCAACAGCAACGCGATGAAATCATGCGTAAACGCCGTCACGGCATGGGCTATTTAGGGCTAGGTTCTGCGCTCACGATGATGAAAATGAAATACGGTGAAGAAGATTCCATTAAATTCACTGAAGAAGTGACCCGCGTAATGGCTGAAGAAGGCTGGAACGTTGGCGTGCAATTAGCTGAAGAAAAAGGCCCCGCACCGATTATGGAAGAAAAATTTGAAATCACCGCAGACATGCTGGCAAAACGCCCAGAGATGGCGGCAGATGGCATTAAAGTAGGCCAAAAAATCGCGGGTAAGGTATTGCTCGGTAAATACAGCCGTTATATGCAGCAGTTCCCAGAAGGCTTGCGTAACCAAATTGCCACCAAAGGTGTGCGCTTTACGCACCACAGCTCTATTGCGCCAACCGGCACCATTTCCCTCAGCTTAGCGAATAACGCCAGTAACGGCATTGAGCCAAGCTTCGCGCATCACTATGCGCGTAACGTAATTCGTGAAGGTAAAAAATCTAAAGAGAAAGTCGATGTATTTAGCTACGAGCTTTTGGCTTATCGCGAACTGATTAACCCAAAAGCCATGCCGTTTAGCGATAAAGAAGATGAAAAACTGCCGGATTACTTCTTAGATTCATCCACCATCATGGCCAAAGCGCACGTGGACATTCAAGCCGCATCACAAAAATGGATTGATAGCTCAATTTCAAAAACCATTAACGTTCCAACCGATTACGACTTTGAAGACTTCAAAAACATCTATCTCTACGCTTACGACAAAGGTCTGAAAGGTTGCACTACATTCAGATTCAACCCTGAGGCATTCCAAGGCGTGTTGGTGACAGAAAAAGACTTAGAGAACACCACCTACAAATTCACGCTTGAAGATGGCACGCAAATTGAAGCCAAAGGTAACGAAGAAATTGAATACGATGGTGAGATTCACTCAGCGGCTAATCTTTATGATGCCCTAAAAGAAGGCTACTACGGTAAATTCTGAGTGAATTTATTATATGTAACAATATGAATTTAAAGGATATAAATAGGTTAAGTGTTCAACATGATTAGGTGGAAAATCGTTGTAAACTATTGAGATAAGTTGATTGTTAATTAACTTATTGATTAGTAAGCAATTAAGATTAAATTGTGTTCATCATTGTTCAGCAAGGGCCAGTAGAAATATCTGGCCTTTTTTGATTTTAGGTTAGTTTGATTTAGAAAGATTAAATTTGTATTTAGAGCTGGAGAATCATGAATAACACTTTTATTGTTTATTTATCTCAAAAGAGAACCTACTGGTGGTTGCGCAGAATTCTTTTACAATTATCATTTTGGTACAGTAAAAATGTATTCAGTGTTAAATATGAAATTAAAAATGAAAGAAATAATTACGATTCCTTTCGTGATATTCTCGAACTTACACAAAGCCCAATCTTTGTTGCATTTGCATTTGGTGTAGCACTTCAATATATTGATCCATATCTTTATCCCTACTTAAACATATTAAATCTAGATGTTATTAATGATAGTGATTACGTAACTTTTCTATCAACAATTAGTGGCATAGGAGGTGTATTCATCGGTTTGTATTACACAGGTATTACTACCGTGGGAAGCGCAATTTATGCAAAAGTTCCTAATGACATTCGTAAGCTGTTAGCTCAGGAGCGTTTTGGTAACTTTTATATGCGATTTTTATCATTTCTAACATTTCTTTGCTTATTACTAGTAGCTTTTCGTATCTCAAACCACTCCAAAATATTTCTTGCGATACCCTTTGTTACACTCGCATCAGGAGTTGGAATATTTGCATTTGTAAAGCTTGGGCAACGAGCATTTAATTTGTTTGATCCAACTGCACTTTCAGATCATATATTCCAACAGATACAACGTTGGTTGGAAACTGTTAAGTCAGGTGGTTTTCAATGGATGGATAACTCATTTCAGTTTTATGCATACACACAGGCATCTGCAACTCTTGACACACTTGAAACTCTTGCGGATATTACTGCTAAGGAACAACATTTAAACGGGGCTCCGTTTGTAGATCTGTCGAACAATATCTTAAGGTTTTTGATATATTACGAACAAGCGAAACGAAAAATTCCTACGGAAAGTCGTTGGTATGAACAGAAGTATAAGCATCATGATTGGTATCGAACGGATGATTCACGTGTAGCAATTGCTCATCAAACAGGTACTACAATTCAGCCAGATGTGACAAATAATAATGAGTGGGTGGAAGATCGTGCTCTTAGAGTCGTTACAACTTGCCTCGAAGTAAATCTTGCATCTGCCAAATATTCTGAGGTGTTGAGATTGCTAGAATATATTGATGCATATTTAAAGTGCCTTTCTATGGAAGGTCGTTTGACTAAAGCTTTTTCTTTGATGCAAGCTTTAGCAACTACTGTAATAGATTCTGTTGCTAAGGAGTCGCAAACTGACTTTGTAGAAGTTGAAGTTGTTGAAAAGTTAGCCATTCTTGAACGCCTTGCTTCGCTACCAATCACGGTAGCATTAGGGTATCGTGAAACTCTAGAGAAACTATCTCGGCGTAATGTGGAATCTCGCATTGACACAATATGCTGGTCAGATAATTTCAGCTTATATAACGTTGGATTTTCAGCATATTGTCTTTCAAGAATTGAATGGTTTAGGCCACGGTTAGTATTTGAGGAGGATGTGGATGGCTATAAGATTACCCCAGACTGGTACAAGTTAGAGCTAATTCTTCAAGTTGAGGCTAAGCAATTTATAGAAAACATCAGATGCCTAATATCAGATGGAACTATATTATTCAAATCAATTATTGATAAGTCGACTAGACAAAAGCGTCCTTGGTTAGCTGCTGCCGCCATGAGCAGAGAATGGGAGTATTGGCACAAAATTGAACGCCATCTTGAAATGTGGCCGAATAGTTGGACAGAGTTAAGTGGGCAAAGAAAAATTGAAGGTTTGACTTGGTCTATGTTCGATATTGAAGAATTTCGCACAAACTGCAATCAAAGACGCGGAGAGTTACTGAAAACCATGTCGCAACAAAGTACGTTGCTCGCACTTTTTGAACGTCCAGAAGGCTTCCCTGACTATGCGGGGCAATTCATTCATACAGCTGGAGAGGTCGCATTTGACGCATTGCTTACCAATAATGTTGATTTACTAAAAAGCATTTTTAAATCTTATATGTCAGGTTGTTTAATTCGATTTGATACTTTAAGACCAAAATCTGGATCAACTGATTGGCGCGCACAACTAGACTTTAAGATTGCTTCAGCTGCCTTACTGGATGTAATGGATATTAGTGGGTTTGCTAGATTACTCGCAGATTATCATAACAACGAGGCTTTATGGACTGAGATTATTGATGCTTGGAATACTTACTTGGAAAAAAGTGACAGGCAACTATCTTTAGAACTATTAGCCGCTGCTATCACAGTAACAGATATAGCTTTTGAAATACCTCATCGTGGCGTTCTTAGAACAACTTGGCATCAAAAAATAAATCAACGGCTAGCTGATGTTCCTTGCCATGAAGAATATCGTTCAGGTTATCTAGGATCAGATACTGTAATTGATCATAAAAGTGCTTTAATTAGAATATTTGCTAGAGAGCCATATGGTAGTTTTCATGATGGAATAGATATTTTTATCACATTTTATCTAGGGCAATTAAAAGATGGTAAAGATCTGAACTTTAGTTTTAAAAGGCGGAATTTGCTTGATTCCATAGAAAGAGAAAGTAAAAGGCAATGATACGTCAGTCCAGAAAACTTGAGCCAAAACCTATGCCAACTGTTGTTTCACATTTCCAAAGCCTGAATAATAAACGTGAGCATAATCATAATCTCCATATGTTTGCTGAAGACGTGTATTTATCAGTGATGCCTATTGGAGGGAAATCCAGTAGCCAGAGTCAATTTTCGGTTTCTCTAAATGGATCACCTGCTGAGTGTGAGCGTGCTCTTCAAATAATTAAGTCTTTAGCACGATATGATAGATATGATCCAACTGGAAGCGTATGCGATGCCGTAGAGGAAATTGCTAAACATCTTTCTTGGGAAGGTTGTGCCGTTTACGAGATTATCTCTAATGGTGATGATGTCCCATACCTTTACAGCTTTACACCAAAGAACCTTATAAAATTATTTAACAGATTTGTACAAATTATCCCAAGAATTGAATGGAAAGTTTGGGGGAAGAAATGGGTTTTTATACCATGTAACAAAATTTGGTATATTGAAATGCCTAAAATTTTAGGCGGCCAAAAGGGATACGTTAGCATACTTAGAAAATTGAAACGAATTGATAGCATCAGTCCTAAATTCTGGCAATTAGATATGGAGCTTGGTGAACAGTCGAAAGATTTTGATTTTAAAAACTATAGATTAAATATAGATATTTATATGAGTAAAATTACTAAAACTTGGGGTTGGAATCGCAGAGATTTAACACAAGAAAGGTCAACAGAATTTTTCAGCATCTTCAAATTGGTTACTTTCCACTGGGCACAGGCTGTATTGCGAGAACATATAATTGGCGAACTAAACACATTGCTTTCCAGATTGGGAATAAACTGTAAAATTATTGTAAGTGGACTTCCCTCAGTTCTAGAAATTGAGGAAACTAAGCAACAATTAATTTCAGGTACTTTAACCTTTGCTGCTGCGACAGACAAGGTTTCTATTTTCTGAGTAACGCACGTTATCCATTGCGCCACAACGGTTTACATCGTTTTCAAAAAAAGTTATTTGCTAGACTGCTTTTTGCCATCGCTATAAGAAAGAACATTCCGCGTTCTAAGCACGAAGCCAATAATTTTCTAACTAAACACCAAAAATGCCCAAAAAAGTACCCTTAAAACAGGAAAAATGTCGGTCATGGAGTCAATTATTTCCCCGCCGGTTTTGATTTTTAGCATAAGCCGCGTTCTAAGCACGAATCATCAACGCCCTAAGCACGCACTTTCATCGCTCTAAGCACGAATTAAAATCGCCTTACTGTAGCTCTCTCAAAACCGTATCTATTCGCTATTGCATCATCTAACGCATGGTGTCGTCTCAATGCTGGTTGAAACGTCTTAAACGCATTCTCAACTCCCGCTTTGAACCTTTGTGTCTGAATCTTACTTGGAAATGTTAGTGCAATTGCTTCTCTTCGTAAATTCTCTGGCCAGCCATAATTATCAAACATGTGCTTAACGTGCTGCCAGTCCCAATAAGGGGCGTCACTCCACATCTTTACGTTTTGTTCTCCTGTGCCATCATCAAACGACTCAATCCATGTGCGCAATTGTTTAGCAATCATGCTGTAATGCATCAAAAAATCGAATCCATCCAATAGCGGTAACACGGTCTCAACCACGAATTCAGAGCAATGCTCAACCTGGTAACATGAATTTTCAGCATAGAACCTTTCGCCAGCTTCGCTTATGCAGCCGATAGAAATCAGCTCATTAGGCTCTGGATCTAAAGGCTGTTGCAACTTGGTAAATTCACAATCAAAAAAAACGTTAATCATTTCTGCCTTAACTTCTCTAATTTTTCTTGGTTCTTTTTGTCTTCGTCGTAATTCGCACTAGTCGCGAAAGGATTACAGAATTTACTGCGCATCGTGGCGTAGCCCATGCTTGTAATATCATGATCAGTCGGATAATGCCTTAAGCACCAAATAGCCGATTTTCTAACATCTTGGGGAATGTCATCGCGCATTCTTAATTCTTCCAGAAATTTCCTCGTCCCAATTACTGCGCGCGTTCTTTCGTGTGGCATAGTCATTATTGCTCTTCAAAATTAATCATCAATCGGCCCCTTAGCCGCTGCCGCCAAAGCCCTTGCATCCCAAAGTGAATGATGGCGGATTGCCATGGGCTGATACTCAAAATACTTTTCTACGCGTTCATGTGAAAGGTAGCCGCCCACATTTAACGGTAAGCCATCTAAATTCTCCGGCCAGCATTTGTTCTCTTTTAGGAAATCCATGACAAGCGGCCAATCATAGTTAGGCGCATCGCAAGCCATATAAACGGGTTCACCAAAAGCTTCTACCCATGCTTTCAATTTAGACGCTGCCTGAATTGACAATAAGCCATGCTTGCCATTGTTTAAATGTGGCAATACGTTATCAATGACAAAGCCACTACAATCATATTTCTGGTAGTTGTCCAATAACTCAAAATAGAACTCTTGGCCGTTCTCTGCCACGAAGCCAGCCGAGATCAGCTTCATATCAAAGACGAGGCCAAAGTCTAAGCTGGTAAACTCTGTATCAAAATAAACGATCACTTCTGCAACTTCAATGTTTCTATCAAGTCAGCCTGCGCTTTCGGGCATCCCAAACCTACAGATTCTTTGGTTAACACCAACAAATGACGGTGTTTTATAGGCCATAGATCAATCTCATTACCCGAATGCAGATCATCAATGGCAATCCATTGTTGAACGTTGTTACGGTTCACGTGCGCCAGAATCTGCTCATAACGTGTCATCCAGTTAAACGGATCCTGGTTACCGTGTCTCATGCTTTTGTGCCATGTCGCTCCGGTAACCAAAGCTTTTAACCTGGGTGGCATTTTCTTTAGGGTGCGCTCATAGCTCAACATGCGAACCCAACTTGTAGACAAGATGATTTTGGCTTCCGGATAAGAGGCTAGGATGTCCGATAAAATATCGGCGTGCATGAACAATTCACCTGGTGCGCGAAGCTCAAGTGGTTTATTGCGAGGGCTATAAACAGCATCAGGATGCAGAACACCATCAAAATCTAAATATATATTCATCCTAACTACTACTTAAATCCCGTACACATTTTTCTAATCGTTGATCAAACGCCCGTATTGTTTTTTGCATTTCCCTAACCATTTTTCCTCCCCATTGATTTGGGGTTGTAGTAAATCCTGGAAAACCAAGTTCTGCCATCTCTGGATTTACCGGTCCCGGCATTCTGAAAGTGTTAGCCACTATAAAATTAACCACGGCTTTCTGTGCGCGTTGTGATTTCAGGCGCACATGGTTTTTCGTAAGCCCTAAATCTACAGCGCTCCAATAGTTGTCATCTTTGTAGCTGTTCCTGCTTTTCAACGCGCCTTTCAAATATTCCAGAATGCCTCCAATTGCTTTATTGAACGCCTCACCCTTAGTGGCAATATGATTGCCCGCTAACTTCACGACAACCTCATCTTTACGTGTTAGATAAGCCTTATGCAACAAAACATCATCTAAAATAGTTGGCAAGTCTTCAATCATGTTCCTGGCAATCCTGATAACCAACTCTGGCAGCATGGTATCCAGATCAATCACAAGATTACGTTCAAAATCTTGGTTATCCCCACGTTCCGGGTTTTCCGCAAAGATCTTTTTACTGCACTCAATAGCATCTTTAGATACTGGATAACCCCAGAATCTGGATGTGTCAGCCTCTTCTTGAGAAATCGGCTTTTGATGATATCCACGCGGATTACAGCTCACCACAGTGCCTTTCATGGCGTACTGAACACGCGCGTGAGTATGTCCGTGCAACCAAAGGTCAACACCTGAACCATTCCATGACTTACGCCCAAAATAACTTTCCATATCAGAGGCATATGCCGCAACCCTATATAATCCATTTTCATCTCTGCGACTAAAACTCCAGCGTTGCTGATTAAGTACCCCTTCATTGATCACGTGAGCCTCTTTTAATGACTGATAACTTGGCGCGTGATGGGTCACAATCACTGTTCTATGTGAACACTCTTCACCTAACCTGTCAGCCAGCCAATTGCGGCTTTCGGTATGTAAGTCATAGGCTGCTAAAGGATTAAACTGTGTTTCCTTGACTCTGATCGCATTAAATATTTCTTTGTACCTCTCTTCATTTTCAGGTGTCCACCACGCTTTTGCAGTGATATACCGGTAATCATTCATCCAGTGAGCCGCATGATGCATAAGTGAATGATGCGGAACGTGATCTCGAGACAAGACCACTGGATGTTTTTCACAGTGAGCCTCGCCAAAATCTGTCCACAAAGTGCAGCCAAGAAAGCGTACAGTTTCATCATTAACGGTTAAGTTAACCTCATCATTTTCAAGAAAGTGAACGTTAGAACCTTGGGCGGCCAAGCGCATTGCTTGAATGTTTTCGTATATATCACCATCCCAGTTTTCATGGTTACCCGCCACATAGACAACAGGCTTATTAATAGTCTTAGCCCATTCAATGCCTGCGATACCCACGCCAATATCGCCGGCAAGCACGACTACGTCTTCGCCTTGGTCTTCCCAGGTGAATGGTCCTGTTTCCAGGTGTAAATCTGATAGCTGACGAATTTTCATTTTATTCTTCCTGATTATTATTTTTCCAAGAGGCGCTTGCATAATTGCTTAAGCAACTGGGTCTCTCTTTTCTACGTTCATTAGCCTCAACCAATTATCTGTAAACATGTTTGTTGTAGTGCGGATACTCATGATTAAACTTAATCCCATACTCTTCTGCGATCCATTTGGCCACGGCTGCCGAACGGCTAATCCCCGCCCGACAATGAACAATAATGCCCTCAACATCGGAAGCCACGCAATGCACGAAGTTAACCAAATCCTGGGTTTGTTGTTCACTCAATAAAACGTATGGCTCACCTGGCATTTCAGCTTCGATATCATGAAATTCCAGACGGTGAACCGCATTCCAGCCATTTAAAAGTTTGGCTTCCCCAAGGGCTGATACTGGCTCATTAATACTAATCATTGCCCAGTTATTCCAGCCTGTGGTGGTCTCCGCGGTCGCCCGACCAACAAACAATATTTTGTTAATCATGATGACTATATGGACGCTTCCCGATTGCCAAGGGTTTTCTTTGTGTTTTAGCCAACAAGATAAGGCTGCAGTTCTATATCCGGCCTTATTGCAGAATACATTCCTGCGGGCCTCGATGGATTTCGCTGACTTGCCCCTTATTCTCCGAGCGGACTTTTAATGTCCGGTTCATCATTCAGGTTTAGCAAGTCACGGTCTGACCTGTTTGCCATCACACATTTTTTACCTATCGCAATCTTTCAGCATTCGCTCCTTTTTATCTTTCGTTATTCTCTAAACTAGTTCAGCATCTTCGTATCATGCTGGCTTGATACTGACCCAGTCACCTTGGTACGCCAGCTCATGCGCTAATATCGCCCAGATCGTCCGCGCCATCTTGTTAGCTAACGCAACCACCACGACATTCGATGGTCTGCGCTTGCCTAATTCATCTACCCACGCACCTGGCTGCTTGGCATGCATCAGTACCGAGCGGGCGCCGTGGATGAGCAATGTTCTCAAATAGGTATCACCGCGCTTGCTGATACCCAGCAATCTCGTCTTACCTCCAGTGCCAGTCTGTTTGGGCACCAAGCCTACCCAGGCAGCGAACTCACGCCCGGACCTGAAGGCTTTGGCATCACCCATGGTGGCCACAGCGGCTGTCGCCGTCAGCAGACCTACTCCAGGAATATTGGCAATGGCCTTGGCGGCCAGATTTGATTTAAGCCAGCTCTGTAACTTACGTTCAATTTCAACCATCTGTGTGTCCAACTCAATAATCCGCTGCCATTGCTCACGCAAGGCTTCAATGACGATGCCTGGCAAACGCTCTGCCGTACGCTCAAGTGCGACTGCAATGCCTTTGCGAAGTCCAGCCTTACCTTGTGGCATAACTTCACCGTATTCTGTAAGCAAACCACGCAGCGCATTAACTTGCATGGTGCGCACCTTGATCAGGCCTTGTCGCATACGGTGCAGCGCAAGAATGGCTTGTTGCTGTTCTGTCTTAATTGCAATCGGCTTAACGCCTGGTTGCTGGACGGCAATCCAGATGGCCTTGGCATCAGCAGCATCGCTTTTATTACCCATGACGAAGGATTTGACGAACTTGCCTGCCAGCAACTTGACTTCATGACCAAGCTTGATGAGTTCACGCGCCCAGTGCTGGGCACCGCCACAAGCTTCCATGCCGATCAGACACGGTTGCCGGTTAACAAAATATGCTAGGAACTTCTCGCGTTTAAGCTGCAAACTCACAATCTCTCCTGTTTCAATGTCAACCCAATAGAGTTGAAATACACGTTTTGCAATATCAATGCCGATTACGGTAGAATTCATGATGGATCCTCTGGTTGCCTGTGAAGAACTCTATGTTCCTCCAAATTTGGCACTTTGATGCCGTCGGCCCATGAGGATCCACTTCTACCTCTCGCCTTACGTCACTTCAGTAGCCCGTTGCCGGGGGGAAGCGTCCATTCCATTCTCCGATACGCTCTTTCTTCATCATAGCTGCCCGCTGAAATCATTCCGCCGTACATATCACTTACACCACGGAAGCCGACGCCATGCGCACTAAAGCCCAAGGCTTCTTCTTTATCCTGATAGTTCAACCGATCATGATGGTGACCATGAAAAGTGTATTTAGCCTTCATACCTTGCGCTAACACATCGATTCCATGAAACCCATGAGGATGACATGTGGGCGCTTCATGTGTTACTAAAATGTCGGCTTCTTGCCCATACAAAGTTAACCAATCCTCATGAAAAATAGTGCTCTTATGTTTCAGCGCATTGCCTTCAAGTTCTGGCATCGGCAAATCTGGTACCCACCCAGCAGCGACATTTTCCTGATATTCCTTCCAGGTATCGGCATTCATACTGGCTTTCTTTTGTTTGCGGTATAGCTTCCAGCGTTCACTGATCAAACCTTCTTTTACATAATGGTCATAACTGCGATACATCGGCTCAATCTCAGCACTTGCACGCGGATACCAGATAGACTCACGAAATATCCCGCCTAAGCCTGCAATCCGAAAACCATCGATCACGGTAACCTTGCCATGCAGATTACGGTGAGCCAATTGTGAATTAAACAGGTTGTTGTAGTCTGCTTTTGAATCTACGTCATGGTTACCATGAATAAAGTAAACTTCGGTTAGCTCTAATACATTGGCTAACTCTTGCTCAAGCGGTCTCTGTGCCTGCAGGTCACCCAAAAAGATGATTGCCGCAGGCTTCTCACGCTGCACAATTGGCAGCACGTGATTAAAACTTCCGTGAACATCTCCAAACATTAAGATCATTCTCAAATTTCTTTCTTTAAATTTCTTGGTGAATGCAACTCATCACAAAACGAATCAAATTTCCCCTCTTTTATAGCCTTGGAAGCCCCATTAACTTCGAATGACTTACCCCAGCTGCCAGATACCCAATTCATCGGAATCGGATGCAGGTAATTCCATATCTCATCAAGCAATACAAGATGATCCATTCTTTGGCGGAACCTTGAATACAGACTAAGTAATTCTTTTTGTTTTCCGTTTTCCGGAAAACTATAAAAACGATCTTGCGCAAGGGCGGTTATATACAATATATTCTTACGACGACGCAGATATATTTCACGATTCATCATCGTTACAGCATGACGCGCGCACAAAGCTTCAAATTGCGCCTTTTCGTCAGGATCAGTATTGCTAAAATAACAATCGCGGCATAAGTCACCTATCATAGAAGAGCTTCTTCGTCCGCATCCCGGGCACTGTTCGCAGGGTTTACTGCGGAACTCAGCAACCATTTTTGCTTGTATTTTTTCAACAGTATCGATGAATTTATCGTTAATCATTTATTAATTCTTTTTGATATCGCGCTTCACACAACTCACAATGAGTACGCCAGTAACCATCTCTAAATAATGTTCCAGCAATTCCACATCGCTCACAGACTGAGGCACTTCTGGATTCGGCTTCATGGATCATTGCGGCAATGGCATTAATATTGGAGACTGGACGCAAATCCCACTGATTCGCAGGTGCTGGAGATTCGCCTGGGCTAAAGGTGGTTTCTGTTATATCGTCAATGTAGAAACGGAACGTGCCGAACTTGGATTTGCATTGAGAAACACGTGGCCAATTTTTTTCATCAAAACCTTGCCTTACACATTCAGCTTCAATATCAGTACAAAGCTTATGGATCATGTCAAACCAGCCATTGGAAACTTCAAAGCTTCGTTGTGTAAAAGGATTGGCTTCACCCGGCCTAAACAGTTTAGGGAAATCATTAACAAGCTTGCTTGTGTTTTCTTTATTCATTTCCGCTTCCTTCATTCTGTGCCTAAATCTTGCCCATACATCGCCTTCCCAAACACCTTTATGGTCACAATGAGGTAAATAAACCGCATTGATTGCTTTGGCGCCCTAGTGTTTTTCACCTTTGCTATTTAATTCGCATCTACCATGCCAATAAGGGCGGTTAACATTCTTATTTAGGATTAACAAATCAGTCTAATAGCTGAAGACCAAGTCCTGGGCATTGTGGAAACGGCGCTTCATCAGGATTACGTTTACAATTTTCATATCAGAAATCCACGATCAATTTCTGATCATACAAACCATTTTCATTAACTTTATCGTAACGTGAGTACCCTCGAGGGTTACAGATTACGCGGGTGCCACGGCTCACATAGTCCAAACTATCATGAGTGTGACCATGAATCCATAATTCAGAATGCCCTAGCAAATTGTCTAAATTAGATGCGAAGCATGCCGACAAAAATTCCTTTTTATAGCGTGTTACTACGCTATCTGCTGATGGCAAGTGATGCGTAACAACGACAGTTTGTCCATCAAATTTATCCTTTTTCAGTTTATGCGTTAACCATTGCACTGATTTGTTGTGCAGTTCTATTGAGTCAAGAGCAGTGAAAGCCCACTCACCACAATTAATCAGCCTAAAATCGTTGAGACATTGCTGACCTTCAAGCATGCATTCTTGCTTCATGTCTTCGCCAAATAACTTAAAATCAGTCCACAATGTGCTTCCAAGAAAACGGACACCCTTTATTACGATTTCATCGTCATCTAAGAAATGCAGTCTATGTTGGCCGTCATCGCCATCCCAGCCAACAGGTGCACTGCAATACTCGCGCATAACTTTACGTAATGAATGGATTTCATAATGATAAAACTCATGATTTCCTGCTACATAAATAATGTGTGCATCAGTGCGATTAAGTAATTGAGCTGCCCATTCCAAACCTTTCATGCCGACAGAGATATCACCGGCTAGCACAATCACGTCTGCTTCCAGACCTTGTACGTCATAGCTAGCAAACTCAAGATGTAAATCACTGATGATGTGAATTTTCATGATCCTGTTGTCCAAAAAAAAGGCCTCGAATTTGAGGCCTTGGTTAACTTAATATACAAAATTTAAGTAAGCAAAGGCCATCGTTCTCTAGTTATTAGAGAGTACGTTTTTACAGCAAAAAGAATATGTTGATTGCTAAGTTTCATTTTTTATCAAATTTAAATTTGTGTGCTACTAAGGACACATTATATTAGTTGAAGTTTATGATGTCAATTAAATTATTCAATTAAATCAATATGTTATTATGGTTTTTCATGTACATGAAAAACGATTTAATTAACTCAAAGTAAGGAGCAATGCGTGTTATAAGTTCTACATTGTTAATGTAAATTTTCATATTTCAATGTCTGCTTAATGGCAACTAAATTAATAGGCTATGGGGCAGAAATCGGCCAATGGAGTCATTCACCAATTAATGATGTTTGACTACAACATCCATAGGAACTGATACAAGCGGGCTAGTACTTTCAACTCTAAGCATACAACCGACTCCGAATGCCCTAATTCTCAGGTACGTTTACCTTTTCACCTATTTACTATTACACCTTGTTATTGATTGTCTATTCAACTTTTTTGCTTGCCATCAAGGGCGCGTTGAAACGCTTCCATTTTTTGTAAGTGCTCCTGCGCTTTATAGGCATTGAACGCATAATAAATCAGCCAAATTACATAAATAATTGCAAAGATAACTGCGAAGCCTAGTCCCCACACTACGCAAATTAATATTGGGAAGGTCTTCTTGTCTGCGTGTTCAGCAAATATCACCCCAAAGGATACTGCCAAAAACACAAATGTGACTGCAACCCTCATCATGAGTTTTGTATTTGGAAGTAGTTTATTCGCGTCAATTTTCATTAGTGTTTAGGTTTGGAGTTTATTAAGTAGCCCAATTTCGGACAGTCCTTCTTGCCGAGAAGGGCCCATTACGGAACTTCACTTCTTAAAAACTGGCAGAAAATTTTTAACTATGATGCTTACCTTTGACTTGTTATAGAGTGTGAAGTATTTTATAAGGAGTTAAAAGGGAGTTTACAAAGTAAATATTGGGTTGGATTAGCCAGCTTTTTATTCTTCATCCTGATCAGGCGAGTGAGATTGCACATCGTTATAAATGGATTGAGCAATAGCGCCAAAAACATTATTTGCTATTTTTTCAGTGCTGTCACTAAATTGATTTTTATCACGTAATTCACTGCTGGTTTCTACATCTTTCATAAACTGAATATATGAGGCACCATTACCGATGAAGTGGCTTGCTGATCGCTTATTTTGATTTTGATTGTTTAGAGAAAGATTGCTAAAAGAGATTTTATAATTTTTGTCATTTAGTAATACATCAAATGTAATGTTGAACGGATTGGCATTGTCATTAATGTCCTCATGATATTCATTCCAGTCCACATCATTGATGATTACCCCAACGTTATTGATGTAAACAATTCGTCTATTCTTACTCACAGTATTTTCCTATTGTGTTGTTTGGTATTGCCAAATTAACTCTCAAAAGCTTATCCCACCATATGCTGGTGAGTGCATATGGTAGACACAAAAAACCTATCAAAACTAAAATGTACAGTTTTATACACTCATACGGTCTATCTACCCATACACAAATCGTCTATATATATTTCACAGACTCCTAGTGAAATTATGGGTAACTTAAATTAGCCACTTTGTTTTTAAGTTTTGTTTGTAACTGTAGATATTTCTATAATATAAATGCATCCATCAACATCTGTCGCAGTGATAACATCATCACTTGACTGTACAACTTCAGATAGAACTCCTGCAGGATTAATGATATCGTCATTTAATGCATATAGTATTTGTTCAACAATATGTTTTTGATGTGCCATCATTGACTCTCCTTAAAATCAACACTTTTACATGTTTATATTTATGTTGATGGAAATCCCTATCTGTTTCTGCACCGTAGCAGTCGCATGACGAGTTACCTCCATATGGCCTAGTTACATGTGGATGCGCTACAGAGAAAATAATAACAAAATACCTAGAAGTTTTTCTTATACACACCACGTTTAAGAGGCGATTGTGCGCGTAGCATTATGTTGTGTATTGATTTGTATCAATAAATCTATGTAAACGCAGTTAATACTTCTAAGGAGGAACAACCTGATGCGGGTAAATTAGCATTTGCGAAGTGCTCACCAAAATTTGTCAGTTTCATACCCAATAAGTAAACTCTATCAGAATGACAAATGATGAATACAGCTCGCGAACATAAAGTGACTTCAAAATGTCAGAGAGAGTGTGTTTATTTTTTTGCGCTCTACCTGTTGTTAAATTAAACTTTCATAATCTTCAAAATCATTGTCAATATATCATGTAAGCAACCCAGAGTAGCCTAGATCGCGGCCTGGCTTACATTCCATAAATGCTTTATCCAACTGGCTTTTTCCACAGAATTCAAAGCTAGCAACGGGGTACGTGACAACTCTTCTGAACCGTCAATTAAAATTAGTGTGCCCAGTGACTGGCCTTTAGCTACGGGAAACTTGATGTCAGTTGAAATGTCGATTTTTGCTTTGATTGAGGCATAGTGGCTAACTGGAATTGTGGCCCAGATATCATCTTTTATACCTAGTGATATTTTGCCTAGACTTGCCCAAGTATTGCTAACCGTGCTGATTTGCTGTCCTGCGTGATATACGAGCCTAGTTTTAAAAAAGCGATAACCAAAATCTAAAAGTGCTTCAGCTGCATTAGCACTATCGCCTCTTGTTGGAGAGCCCAATGTTACTGCGACCAAGCTTCTATCCATACGCATTGCCGTTGCTACTAGGCAATATCCAGCTTCATCTGTGTGCCCGGTTTTCATGCCAGTGATTGTACTATCAGTAAAGATCAATGGATTCCAGTTAGGCTGTGTGACCTTATTGTAAGTAAACGTATGTTCCCCGAAATAATGTAGATACTGAGGAAATTGCCTCATGATTTCCCTGGTTAACAAAGCGATATCACCTGCACTGATCAAATGGGTGGGCGTGGGCAATCCATTTACACTGTCAAAGTGACTTTGATTCATATTTAATCGTTTTGCCGTGAGATTCATGAGTTGCACAAAGCTAGAGGTATTACCCGCTATAGTTTGGGCCAGCACAATCGCTGCATCATTTCCGGATACAACTACAAGGCCTTGAATTAATTGATCGACTTTGACAGGTAATCCGGGCTGAAGAAACATCGTTGATCCACCAGCTTTCCAAGCCTCCACGCTCACGACGGCTTGCTGATCTAGCTTAAGTTGTCCCTGTTTTAAAGCCGTAAACGTCAGATATGCCGTCATTAGTTTGGTCAAGCTGGCAGGAGGTACAGGTTGGTCCGCGGCTTGAGCAATTAATGTCCGCCCTGATCTTGGGTCAATCAAAACATAATTATTGGCTTTCACATATGGCCTTGCCAAGATTTGGGCTATGTTGGCGGCAGTTGCCTGAGTAGTAATTGAAGATAAAAGGCTCGCGATTAGCAAGCAGGCAATATGGCGTGACATAAATAAATCCCAATACGTGATAAAACTAAATCAAAGTTCGTAGGTATAGTGGGGAATAAAAATGTCCCCGTCATTCTAAGAAATCTAGTGTGACGGGAGATGTAAGCAGGTATTCCACCTCAATTATTGGGTAAATTATATCATTATGTGATATAATTTACCCCGTCCATACAGATAAATATTGATTTCATGAACGCAGCCAAAAATGATGTCCTCACGAAAAGTGAGTTCGAAGCATTATCCGAATTTCGGTTTCAGATACGACGATTCGAGCGATTTTCAGAAAATATCGTCCAAAAGCATGGCATCACACCTCTCCAATATCTCCTCTTGCTGCATATCAAGGGATATCCAGGGCGCAATTATGCAACGGTTGGTGAACTATCAGAACGTCTACAGGCAAGGCAGCATGGTGTAGTTGCATTGATCTCAAGATGTGAAACAAACCAACTGGTTCAACGTCGGCAAAGTAAAGTTGATAAACGTCAGGTGGAAATCTTTTTACTTGAAAAAGGGGAGGTACTTTTGGCTCATTTAGCAGAGTTGCACCGGATAGAGTTGCAGTCATTAAAGGCCGTGTTTCCGATCCCACTAATTAATGATTAAAAATGGAATTAACATGAGTGATTCACGAAGTGATTTTTTGGTAAATTCTCGATTGCTTTCTACTTCTGTAATCGCTGTTTTTATTGGAGTATCAAGTACTATAGCAGCATATCTTTTACTCCTTTTGATACGCTTCTTTACCAATCTATTTTTCTTTCAAACAATTTCGGTTACAAATCATTCTCCTGCAGACAATCACCTAAGGCTTTGGGTCATTGTAGTCCCCGTAATTGTTGGCTTACTGATTGGACTAATTGCACGTTATGTATCTTAAAAAGTTCGAGGTCATGGCATCCCTGAAGCCATTGAAGCTATTCTATTCGGCAATAGTAAGATGTCACCGAAAGTCGCTGTGCTTAAAACCTTAGGGCTTACCTTATAAGTAAGTAAGTGGTAATTAAGAGTTAGATAAATGAACGAGGAAACCACCATTACAACTGCAGCCAAAATAAAAAATAAAGCGATTTCATCACAAGATGTCGTTATTTCATTATACAAATCGGAAAATAAAGTCTATCCACGTAGCGTATCTGGTTTTTTTACAAAATGGCGCTGGATAATGATTTGGCTTACCCAGCTATTCTTTTATGGCATACCCTGGATTGAATGGGGGCATCGTCAAGCATTATTATTTGACTTGAATGCTGAGCGGTTTTATATTTTTAACCTAGTGATGTATCCACAAGACTTGATTTATTTAGCAGTCATTCTCATCATCGCTGCTCTGTCACTCTTTCTATTCACCGCAATTGCCGGTCGTCTATGGTGTGGTTATGCTTGCCCGCAAACGGTATATACGGAAATTTTCCTATGGATAGAATGCAAAATTGAAGGTGACCGTGCTGCCCGTATGAAATTAGATAAGGCTGCAATGTCGGGTAATAAACTGTTCAAAAATGTCAGCAAACAATTTATTTGGATTATCTTCGCATTATGGACAGGCTTTACCTTTGTTGGCTATTTCACACCTATACGAGAACTTAGTCAAGGCGTTCTGACTTTCAGTCTAGGCCCATGGGAGACTTTCTGGATAGGTTTTTACGGATTTGCTACTTATGGAAATGCCGGTTTTTTGCGTGAACAAGTCTGCAAACATATGTGCCCCTATGCACGTTTCCAAAGTGTAATGTTTGATGATGACACTTTAGTCGTTACTTACGATGAAGCACGTGGTGAGCCTCGCGGTGGCCGGTCACGCAAAGTTGAAGTTAATTCTAAAGAATTAGGTTCTTGTATTGATTGCAATCTGTGTGTGCAAGTTTGCCCGACTGGAATTGATATTCGTGAAGGATTGCAACATGAGTGTATCGGTTGCGGCGCCTGTGCAGATGTGTGCGACACTGTTATGGATAAAATGGGCTATGCACGAGGTTTAGTAAAGTACTCAACACAAAATGCAGTTAATAACAATTGGACTGACAAGCAAATGTTACAACGTATTTTGCGACCGCGTGTCTTAGCCTACGCTTCCATTCTTATACTTCTAACCGTTGGGTTGTCGATGAGTTTATGGTTTAAAAAACCCTTTAGAGTTGATGTAGTTCGCGACCGAGGAGTAATGTCACGCTTAACGGATAATGGTATGTTAGAGAATGTATACCAACTGCAAATTATGAATGGCACAGAAGCAACTCAGCACTATCGACTAAGTGTTAATGGATTAAAAGGCCTAGAAATAGAAACAGAATCTGCAAAAGATAATGATGAACATAACAATACAATTATGGTAAAACCAACAGAATCACGTTGGATTATCGTAGATTTAAAAATACCAGATGGTAAAGTTGAGCCCGGTTCTCATAAAATTGAATTTTTAATTGAAGCGGTTGAAAGCCAAGAAACTGTAAAAGAGAAATCGGTGTTCTTGGTGCCAAGATAAGAAACTTTTACTTAGACCAGTAGAATATTTCTAAGATGAAACGTCTTCCCATACACTTAATTCATTATTTCACCAACACTATATTAACTGCAGGAGCGCTTGTAGCAAATCATTTTCAATATCTTCAGGATTCTCCAAACCAATAGATAATCTAACTAGATTTTCTTCAATGCCACGTTCCGCTCGAAGTTCCACACTAAGATCACGGTGAGAGGTTAATGAGGGTTGCGACACAAGACTCTCTGATCCACCCAAACTTGGCGCTATTGCAAACAGTCTCAATGCATCGACCATTTGAATAGCAGCTGCTGCGCCACCTCGAATGGCGATAGAGAGCATCCCTCCGAACCCAGACATCTGCCGTCTTGCAACGCTGTACCCTGAAAAATTTACCAGACCTGGGTAATTGACTTTCTCAATCGCCGGATGGTTTTGAAGGATTTCCGCTATTCTTAATGCTGAGGTATTTTGCTGCTTTACCCGTATTTCAAGTGTGCTTAAACTTCGAGCAAGCAAATGAGCAGCTTCTGGAGACATACATTGACCCAGATTTTTTCTCCATATTCTTAATGGAGCTAACATCATATGGCTTCCTGCTACTACTCCTCCGGTTAAATCACTGTGCCCCCCAAGATATTTAGTCGCACTATGAATGACAATGTCTGCCCCAAGTTTAATCGTTTGCTGATTAACTGGTGTTGCAAAGGTGCTATCTATAGCGACAATTGCATCAAATTCATGCGCTATTTTACAAACTTTAGCGATATCGATTATATTTAACAATGGATTTGATGGAGTTTCAAAGTAGACAAGTCCTAAGCCTTGAGAAAGCTGTTGATTAAGACCTTGCCAATCTTCAGAATCTAAAAACACAACTGATCGTCCAAGCTCTTTAAGCTGCCGAAACATTAATTCCCAACTTCCACCATACACTTCCCCAAAACATATTACCCCCCGCGCGCCGTGTGCTAGTAGGGTAGATGATATTGCTGCCATCCCTGAGGAAAATACAAGTGACTCCTCCGCTAGCTCTATACTCGCAAGCTTAGTTTCTACATTTTTAATACTAGGGTTTGATCCATAACGCGTATATAGAAAACCAAACTTACGACCTTCTATGACATCAAGCATTTGTTCAGTTGAATTAAAGCCGAAAGTACTAGTATCATACAGAGGGGTATGCAATGAACCATACTGATCATTTAATTCACCCGCATGAATACAACGTGTTGAAAAACCAGCGCTCATTTTATCCATATTCAAAGTCCTCTTTAACCAAGTTCGAATAATTAGAATTAATCATAAATATGCAAATTTTACATATAATAAATATTTATGAGAGGATTCAGTGTTTGCTGACATAGTCTCTTTTGTATAATTTAACACTCAGAATTATGGATATGGCAATTCCGATCCATTTCGATGAGTTGTGTCAGCAATTCTGAGTGTGCTTGAACATGAAGGATATAACGTGGCACATTGTGATCTGTGGATTGTGACATGAATGGTTCACCCCAAAAACTCACTAAAGCTTCAGCAGTCCCTTGCGGTTGAGTATCAGCCAATATGAAAGATAAGTTTTTTTGGAGAGAGCACCAACGCGGTTCCTTAACCTTGACTGATGAGTTGCTGTTGACTATTTTAGGCAGAACATCTGTTTGCCACGCCTCTTGTTGGCTAACATCAAGAACGAATTGAACGCTGGTTACATGCGGATTCTCAATCACGGGACGAAGTAGCGCATCAAAAAGTGGCTGTGTTCTGTACATCGATAAGCATACGTTAAATAGAGTTGCCTCGCCACGCATATTGCGTGCGAACAGGTCATTTGACACGCGAAGCTGACGTGGACCAATTAGCACGATGTCAGGGATTGCTAATGATGAGTTGATTTTAGATACTGTTTTGAGGATAAGTTCTACCTGCTCTGCAGTATTTTCATTGTTTCGTGTATGGCGCATAAAATTAATGAACAAAAGTGCCATTAGGGTAAGCACAACGGGCAAAATGATATGTTCGTCTATAACATGCAGAAAGTGCAGAACAATAGCTACCACAGCGGCCAATATGCCTGCAATGGCATCCCATTCATAGCTAAGTAAGCGATTTTTTTTCATTTAATTCTCATTTTTCTGCAGAAGTTATTGGTCTGCCTCACTTTAAACTGTGTAATAGTAAGTTTGCTTATAGGCTATCATGGAATGTGGATAGAATCATTACAAGCATTTGCAACCTGTTTTAGATTCTGCTCTATCATCCAGCGCCTCCGTCTGATCTAGGTTTCCAATAGATTGGGGCAAATTTGTAAGTCCATAGGCCAAAACATGCCAGCCAAACTAACCCAGTGCACAGGTAGAGATGGCTGCGCAGTGTGGGTTCAAGTCCAGGAAGTTCCGAAATGATGCGCAGCATAGGAACAGCCTGGAAGCCAAGAAAGATGCCCCAGGTTAGGCGGTCGACCTTCATGGCCATGCCAGAATGCCCAAGCGTAACGCGTGTTGCCATAGCCAGCAGTATAGAAGTGAAATAGCCGATTGTCAGCGCATGCAACGGAGCTTTAGCAAGGATTAGCTGGCCAGTCATCAGTAAATCTAAACTTTGTATTGTGTAGAGCAGCAAGGCAATACCCAGCCAAGCAAAGCCGATGTGCAACATACCCAGTATAGGAACAGCAAGACTCTCTCGCAACCGCCATGCTCGCGTTAAATAGATTGCGCTTGCGGCCATGGGTAAATCGACAAGCCATGTCAAAGCTTGCAATCCAGTCAATTCAAGTATCCCGTGAACTAATGCAAAGCCAGGAATAAGTGCAAGCACCCAGTCTGGCCTTACGATTTTATAATCAGGAATCACATTGGCTGAAAAAAATGGAATCATGCGGTGGCTAACTGCGAAGAATACAGGTAACAGAATCAGCCAGATACCACCCACCTTGGCAATAGCGACCAGATGCGCTTCATCACTGGTAAATCCGGCAACTAGCAGCCAGCCGACCACCATCACGACCGAGGCAATCGTTGCGTGTCGCTTATCTGGATGCTTTGCCCGCAAATACACACGCAGTAAAGCATATAGACCCATGCCCCATCCCGCCAGAAATAGTATGAGCGCTATCTTCAGTAATATAAAACTAAAAATCAATCCCTCATAAAAGAGTAATGACCCTGCAGCAAGTAAGATAAAAGCCGGTACATATGCACTACGCTCAACTTCATCCCCATTCATCCAGCGCGGGAAGGTGGTCATCAGAAAGCCAAAAATGAAGAACGGGAAGAAGCCATAGATCATCAGAAAAGCGTGGGCATCTGTGGGTACGATAGCCCATGAAATTGGTACATATAACGTTCCATAACGTCCTGCTAGGTCGATCAACCACCAAGTCAGCGTCAATATCGACTGCACTATACCGCCAAAAAAGAACATGCGGTGAGGTGCTGCTGAAAACGTGTCCCATGATATAGTTAATTTCATGATGTATTTAAACTTTCCAGATGTCTATTTTCGACTTTGAGCATGCTCAACAGCAAATTCATAGAGATCGACAAGATCCTCTGCACTGACATCGATAAACCCATCTATTTGACCAAGTGCCCATTTAAAATCTTGCTCCTTTAATGCTGCGTATGGCGTGTGATCTATTCTAGTAAACTCTGCATGGTGAGGGTGGTGTGAGTGAAGTAACGGGTAGCGCCGTCCTGGAATTAAGTTGTTGATTACAACAGATAGCAAAACCATGGTGCCTACATTAATGGCTACCACCTCATAGCAGAACTGCCAACCGATGGCATGCACTTCCGGGCCGCCTAAAACAGCAATCATCGCTGTAGCTGCGCTGGGCGGATGCAGGCAATGCATCCAGTGCATAACAAATATCGATAACGCTACCGCAGTTGCGGTAGCAAATACAGGACTGTGTATCAACTGGGCGCAAGCTACCCCAATCGCAGCTGACAACAGGTGCCCACCTATCACCGGCCATGGCTGCGACATTGGACTATGCGGTACAACGAACAACAAAAATGCCGAAGCACCCATTGAGGCCAAAACCAGCAGCCTGAAAGAAATTCCTTCAGAAAAATAGTTCACCAAAATTAGCAGAAGTAATAATGCAACAAACGATGCTATCGAGGAATATATCTTTTCTCGAATCGGTGTATGGGTTGATTGGTAGCTAACAAGTAAAGCTGTCAATGGTTTAATTGACTTCATTTTGTAAGATCTCGGTAAAATTTCTGTATAACTGCGACAAATAACTGTAGATTGACAGGGGTAAGATCATGCTCGAACCATCATAAACAATAGAAGTGTTTGGGCAAGGAAAGTACCTGTGGTAAATACTGCCAGATACCAGCCAAGTTCATGGCCAAGTCCAACCATCACCCCTCCCGCCATAAAAATCAAAGCTCGTAAGCCACCACCATAGCCCAAATGCCTTCTGGCTGCCTGATGCCAAGGCGTTTGTTGCCCTGGACGCAGCCATAATGGCAGCAAGTAACTGACTGCACCAGTCACCAGCGGCATGAGAAATGCGATGATGAATGTCGCAATCGGGTTGAAGTGTGGCTGATGATAGCCGTGGATTGAGCCGATTATCAAAGCAATTACATAGCCGCATAAGGCTGCCGCGAGCGCTGGGGCGGCACCATGTATCTTGAATATTGCCTTCGAATAAAGTTGTATCCATGATTTGAATATGTCAATTATCGGAACTGTCATCAGTATTACCCCAATCCATGCAAGATTGTGGTGCCAGGCGGCACCGCAGGCAATGATCACCGTTCCTGCGACTACCCATTTCAAGTGTTTGTGCATGCGTGAGGCCACAATGGGGTCAGGACGTTGTGCGGCTGTAGGTAGCAACACTTGTAGCGTGCCGAGGGCAGTAATACCAATGAACCCTAGCGTATTAAGGTGAAGATGCAGTAAACGGAGCGCAGCGCGCTGGGCGGGAATAAAATAACCCATGAGAATGGCGCCAAGTGCTATGAACAGACATAACAAGGCTGCCAGATACCAATCAAGACAAGGGTGCGGCTTACCAATTGCTCCTACTCTTAAACGGTATGCCCAAACCACTAGGCCTGCGACCGTAATGATGATGATTACAACACCGAGATAGACGCCGTAAGGCATGGCTTTAGGAAAAGCGAAATTAATGGTGGCAAGGATGCCACCGATGGTTGCTATGGCGGGTAAAATGCGAATAAAATTGCCCGGGGTTTTACTGCGTGCCAGCACTGGTAAGAAATGCACCATCGCTCCGAGTATCAAAGGCAGGATGCCTACGGCGAAAATTAGGTGGTAACTCACAATCGCCGCACTTCCGCGCAACAAGACGAAGATAGATGCGGCGATAAATGTCAGCAGGGTAACCGCGACTTGAGATTGCAGCACGGGTGATGCCTATAGGTTAGGTGCGAACGAAATCGATCACGATCTGCCCAGGCTCGCGCTGTTTATATTCAATACTAACAGCGGCACCATAACGCTGTTCAAGCTGGTTAAGGAGCGGCAGTGGGTCGTGATCATTGACGAAACGCATAATTTCCCCACTGTGCAACGCGTCGAGCGCACCGAAGATGGCCGCATGGCGGAAACGCTTGGCAATGCCGCGCGCATCGAATGGGTAAATCTGTTCTGGAAGCAGATGAAGATGTGGTTGTGACATGAGTTTTCCTTTCAAGGAGTAAGCGCAATGTTAGCGCGAGAGTTGTAAAAGTGATTTTAATAATCAGTGGATGTTAAGTTCTTTGCCTTTTGCTGCGAATAACTGTTCTCACTGTACTTAGTAAGAACAATAATAGTGCGATTGCATTAAGCGCTCCGCCAATGCTGCGGCTATGCTGGTTCTGCAGCAAGTCGCCAGCAATGCGTACAATGAGTGATACATGCAGCACGATGAGCGGCAGATAAAAGGTGGGATGATAAGGAACCTTGACCCTAGCTATCGCTGGAAATATGATGGGTGCGTGCCCGAAGATCATGGAGAATACGAAACCAACAAATATTGCATGCAGGAAAGCATCATAACTTGAGCTAGGTATTAAGTGTGGCGAGAGTAATCCAACTAGCGACCCAACTAGCATCCAGACATAACCCGATATTAAACACACCGCGATAAAGCGGGTTAATCCCTTTTGCTTGATAGTATGGCGTGCCACGTCTTGACGTAAAAGCCATATGGCAAGCGCCAGTAAAGCTGCTGAGATAATTTGTACATTTAAATTGTTAGATAATGTTGCTGAGACTGTCCCTATCAAGAATAGAGTGACTATCAGCATAAAGGCAATCTTGCTAATTAGGGAAGGTGGGAGAAAGCGTGAAAGCTCAAGCCGTTCTCCAGCAATCGTTAAGACTAAAAATCCTACCCACCATGGTGCTACTTGCGGAATGCCGAACCCAACAAGCCACAACAGATTACCAAGTAACCACGAGAGGCTGCCCAGTAGCAGTATTAGGTTGAATAATGCATGCTGGCGGACTAAGATAAGTGCCGTAGCGATGCTGAGAATGACGCTTGATAAGGTCAAAAGTATCATACCGACATGCCAAGGCAGCCCTATAATTAGAGCTAGTCCACCAAGCGCCGCTGAGAGTGGGCCCACATAGGCCCGGCGCCGACCGATGGCAACGGCACGTTCTAGTGAGATGACGGTACCCAAAAATCCACATACCATTAACGGACCATGAAAAGCCACAAGATTGGTCGATGGCAATGGAAAATTCCAGCCCAATCGTAATAAACCACTACCGATGCCAAATGCTAGACAGATAAATGCCACCACCAGCATCGGAATTCGGTATGGCACAGAAAGATTTTGGTTGCTCATCATCTGCTCAGTGAAATCAAAATGTTAATTCCAGCCTAATCGCTGTTTAGCTTCAGCGGACATCATGTCGGGATTCCATGGAGGCTCCCAGACCAAATTGAGGTCGAATTCCATCTCATTCGGAAGCAGCCGAGTTAAGGTTGCATGAATATCATCTAATAGCATCTCACCCATCGGGCAAGCTTGTGAGGTCAGAGTGAGATTCACTTTTGCAACATTCTCCTCAACCTTAATGCCATACACTAATCCAAGATCCACTATATTCTCACCAACTTCAGGATCGATCACTTGCAGCAATATCTCTCGAACAGATTGTTCAAGAGGTGAAAGTGGTTTATTGTAAGTTTTTATGGACATTGTTTAAGATATATATAGAATGCATATTAAAAATATATCACAGCATTTTGATATAAGCAATATTATTAATACATCTTTTATGGAATGAATTTATGCACCTAACTACTTTCTCAGATTACACCATGCGAGTCATGATGTACTTAGGTATTCAGCATGGTCAGTTAGTCACCATTTCAGACATTGCACAAGCGTATAAGATTTCTGAAAATCACTTGATGAAAGTAGTTCATCATTTGGCTCAGCGCGGCTATATAGAAACAGTACGGGGCAAAGGCGGTGGCTTACGGCTGACGCGAGAACCAAATGCTGTCAATATTGGGGAAATGATTCGAATTTCAGAAGGCGATACTAGTTTGTTGCCTTGCTTGGATACGAACGGAACATGTTGCATACAACCTTCCTGCAAGTTAGTGGGGATTTTACGTGAGGCGCAAGTCGCATTGTTTGCTGTACTAGATAAGTATACACTAGCTGACCTACTGCAGCAGAAAGGGCCTTTGTCGCGCATTCTCATACATCCAAAGTCTGTAGCGCCGATCGTACAGGGTTAGCTTATAAGCTGTCTTTAATAATGCAATACGCTAAACGATGCATCCTCACTAGCCTTACTATGTACCATGCTTAATTGCAATTTTTTTAATGGTACTTTTAAGAGTCACAGTTAGTTTAAACACAAAAACAGTCATATTAAGCAGCCCATCCTATCCGTGGTCCATTGCGAGACCGGTTTGGGAAACTATCGCATATACGCTTTCACTTTTTATCAAAAAATATTTAATCACTAAAGATATATATGATTTGCATATTTTAATAGATGTGCGTAATATACATCTTAAGATTTATAAAATTCTTAAGGTTTTTTTAATTAATCATATTTATTTGAGGAGAGCAATGTTATGAGCGCAACGTTTACCAAATCGATGGCGCGGAATGTTTTTTATGGTGGGGGAATTTTCTTTTTCCTTCTATTTCTCGCGCTAACTTTTGATACTACTCAAGCATTACCAAAACGCGATAACAGTCAAAACATTACCCCCGCTGTTGCACACGGCAAAAAATTATGGGAAACCAACAATTGCATCGGTTGCCACACTTTGTTAGGTGAAGGCGCTTATTTTGCTCCTGAACTAGGCAATGTATACCAACGTCGTGGTCCGGATTTTATTAAGGCGTGGATTAAAGGTCAGCCAACAGGCGTGCCAGGTCGCCGTCAAATGCCGCAGTTTAATCTTAGTGACGCGGATCTTGATGATGTGGTCGCATTCCTAAAATATGTATCAGGAATCGATACCAACAAATGGCCACCTAACATTGAAGGCTAATCCGTCATTTTCTCAGGAGATAACAAAATGAAATATAAATCTCAGTCAGTGGCGAAGCTATACTTTATCGCCGCGATTGGCCTTTTTCTCGGTCAGATTTTATTTGGCCTGATTATGGGGCTGCAGTATGTGGTTGGAGACTTCCTGTTCCCAGCCATTCCTTTTAATGTTGCACGTATGGTGCATACCAATCTTTTAATTGTATGGTTACTAAACGGGTTTATGGGAGCGTCGTATTATCTGATCCCAGAAGAAACGGAAACTGAGCTATTTAGCCCTAAGCTGGCAATCATTACCTTTTGGGTATTTTTAGCCGCTGGAGCAATTACAGTTTTGGGCTATTTATTAGTGCCTTATGCTTCATTGGCCAAATGGACTGGTAATGATCTACTCAATACGATGGGTCGAGAGTTTCTAGAGCAGCCATTACCAACTAAAGTGGGTATTGTATTGGTTGCGCTATCCTGGTTGTTTAATATTGTGAT
>ENA-UPXM01000941-UPXM01000941.1-activated-sludge-metagenome-genome-assembly--contig:-NODE-941-length-40448-cov-4.779739_pt1 | contig 40448 bp, 38 predicted proteins | sample MGYA00238178_ERZ772708 | MGnify/ENA primary metagenome ERZ772708 (study PRJEB29002, sample SAMN05720212) | activated sludge metagenome | isolation source: anaerobic digester from wastewater... | reverse complement strand
AAAATCTGAGCTAATTCAATCTGTTCAGCAATATAGTCGGTAGCGCGACAATAATTATCAGGCGGCAAGATATTTAAATCGGCCAAATCACGCTTGAAGGCAACTGTATAAAAATCAGCCACTTCCCAGGCGGTCTTATTTTCACGCAGCGAACCCTTCTCCATTTTATCATCACCAGCGTCAGCATCATCAGTCAAATGGCCAACATCAGTAATATTCATAACATGCCTAACCTGATAGCCATTATACACCAAAGTCCGTTTCAAAATATCAGTAAACAGATAGGTTCGTAAATTACCCAAATGAGCATAATTATAAACTGTCGGACCACAAGTATAAAGACCGACTATCGGTGGAGCAATCGGCTGGAACAATTCAGTCTGCCTTGCTAAAGTATTATAAAGATATAAATCAGTCATAGTTTAAAATACAGCCAATAAACTGTAAACGATAATAATTCCAGCAATTTCAATGGCAAAAATTTTTAAAAAAGTTAAACCTGGGTGATCAGAATCAATAAATGGCATATTATTATAAATTAATGACTAGCTCTTTCTTTAGGAGTGACCCAAAAACCCATATATTTACCAAGCATCAGCCTAGTTTGCGACTCTAGACCAGGAATCGCCCCAAAAGCCACAATAGTGAAAGGTAAAAATAGCCATTGAATAATCATAGTATAGCGACGCCACCACGGACTATCACTTGGTTGTTTAGGTAGTAAGAGTGACGACAAAATTGCTGATAAAACCATTCCCATCATGGCAATCGACATTAAAATCCGAGTAACATTGGGTAGGTTATTAGATAAAACTGTCTGGTTAAAACGATCACCGCCAAAAAATAATGGCAGCCAGCCAATAAAGCCGATAATGATCGCATTGGTTGCCCAAGAATGGAAGCCGTACATTTGGACAAATATCTTGTCCAAAAACACTTTTTTCGGAATTTGCTTCCAGCGCTTAATCGTATTGAAAATTAAATAGGGCACATTTTCCACACCCCAACCCCAGCGGCGCTGCTGCTTGTATAGATTACGGGCTGTTTGCCAAGGCTTCTGATCCATACAGACATCCATTGAAACCGGATAATGCATTGGTTCAACTTCATAGTCGCCATTATAGTGGCAAAAACAATGCCAAAAAATCCGCGAATCTTCACTAACCATCTTGGTCGACCAGAAACCGATTTCATCCAAAGCTCGCCAAGACATGGAGTGCGACGAATAAGTTGATAGCTTTTCTTGACGGATCTGCTGCATCATTTGCCAAAAAGTATTGGAATAAGCAGCAATCCGGGCAAAAAATGGTGCTTGCCAGATATTGTTATGATAAACCGGAATCGGCTGATAACTATGGCGATAAGGCTTATTGACTGTTAAGAATTTATAGGCTAAGCAATAAAAATATTGCTCATAGATAATCGTATCACTATCAAAAACACTAGTAATAATCAGGTTATAATCTAATCTTAGCTGGTCAATCAATTCTTCGCGAACTCGAGCAGCAGCCCAGGCTTGATTAGCGCCCTTACCCTTAAGTTCCCCAATTAAATTATCTGGGTGAACAATAGTGCGGAAATGAAAAAACTTTTGACCATATTCAGCTTGCAATTTTTCAGCCGTCTGCCTAATTGCTTCACCGCCTCGTTCTTCAATTGCCAAAACTAAAATCATGCGATCTTTAGGAAAATCACTCTCGGCAATTGTCTTAATTGTTGGAGCAACAATTTCATAGCTTTCATTATAACAAGGCACAATAACCAAATGATAAAGATCAGTCCAACTAACATTTTTAGCGGTTACTGCCACCCCTGACATTGGCTCATAAGTCAGATCAGTTGGCGCCAATGACAAACATTTTTCCGACCAATTAATAGAAATGTTTTTAGTGGTTTGACGATAGGCTGAAATCAAAATTACCGCCAAATAAATTACTAAGAGTAGCCAATAAATATCAAAAGCAATAATAAACAAAGCGATCCAAACTGGTTCAAAATAAGCTAAAACTATTAAAGTTAACAAGGTTAACCAAGATAATAGGCCTGGAATAATTTCTAGAAGACGATAAATTCGACGATCATGGCCATCTAAATCTGTGGCTCGACCGATTTTTAGAAAATCAATATTCATGCTTTTTTATTTAAGCTGATTGAGGGAAAGACTGCCGCCAGCTTCCGGATCTTGGAGTTGACCGGATAATTGGCTTGGTGAATTTTTTAACATTTGTTGACGCTGACCTTGTTCAGCCCGATGCTTGCGCAAACACTCCGGACAAAAAACCGGCCGCTTACCATCAGGGATAAAGCGAGTCGTCGTTGCTTGACCACAACCATCACAGACTGCCGGATATCTCGGTTCAGTCGGAGTAGTCGGTGTAGCTGGCGTAATCGGCATTACTGGTGTAACTATCGGCATTGATGAGGTTGATACTGCCGACGTAATCGGCATTGCTGCTACAGGAACACCCTTTTCTTTAACCGCTTCTTCTTTATGACTATTTAAATGCCAGCGCATAATATCTTCTTCAACCTTTTCTCGACGACTAGCGTAATGCTCGTGAGTATAGTTGATAACTTTTTCCAAATTGGGCGTTTTATCGTCACGATTTAACGGTGCTAATGTTTTAGCAGAAAAAGGATCAGAGGTGAGACCATCAATCATTAATTTCAAATAAAAATTGAACTTGGGAATATTAACCAAATCCTCCTCAGTAAACAAAGGCATAAACTCTTTAGCCAAAAATTCAGCATCAGTTGCTCCAACTCGGAAAGTTACCAGTGTCCCAATATTACCAAAAACCGCTGCCTTAACATTATCGCTTAATTGTTCAATATATTGATGAGCTAAAATCAAACACAAATGATATTTGCGAGCTTCTGATAAGATATTAGCAAAACTATCAGTCGCAAAATTTTGAAATTCATCAACATAAAGGTAAAAATCGCGCCGAGATTCTTCGTCAATATCAACTCGGCTCATAGCTGCTAATTGAATCTTGGTAATCATCATTGAACCAAGAAGTGCCGAATTATCTTCACCAATTCGTCCTTTACTTAGATTCATAATCAAAATCTTGCCTTCATCCATGATTTTACGCAAATCAATTGAAGACTTGGTCTGACCGACAATATTACGAATTAGCGAGCTTGATAAAAATTGACCAACTTTATTTTGGATTGGCGCCACCGCTTCAGAAGCAAATTTATCATTATAACCGCTAAACTCATTAACCCAAAAAGCTTTAACGACTGGATCCTGAATCTTTTCAATCACTTCTTTACGGAAATTTTTATCCGACAGCATCCGTGTAATCGCTAGCAAAGTTGAACCAGGATAATCCAAAACCGCCAAGATAGCATTACGCAAAATATATTCTAGACGAGGTCCCCAAGAATCAGCCCACAATTTTTGAAAAACACCAATCAAACCAGAAGCCACTAAATGGCGAAGATGAGGTTCAACTTGTTCCACAACGTTAAATGCAATCGGAAATTCAGCATCAGACGGATTAAAATAAACAATATCTTTAACTCGACTATCCGGAATATAGTTGATAATTTTTTCCGCTAAATCACCGTGCGGATCAACCACTGCCAAACCACGGCCCTTGTTCATGTCTTGAACAATCATATTCTCCAGAACCGTTGATTTACCCATGCCAGATTTGCCAACGACATACATATGGCGACGGCGATCATCAATTTTAATACCAAATTTTTGGCATTGATTACGGAAAGTCGTTTGTCCAAAAAGAGTTACTTCTTGATTCATAATAATTTGTCTTTAAACGCCTGGTAAATTACTGGGTGGCGGAGCCTGACGAGAGCCTGGTTTTAGCTCTGGTTCTAGCTCTGATTCTGGTTCAAATACTGGTTCCGGTTCAATCATCAATTCCTCTTCAGCCGCGATTTTAGCCTCTTCGAATTGACTTTGATCCTCATCATCTATATTAAATAACTCATCCAAGCCTAAATCATCTTGGCCATGATCATCCACTGGTAATGACATTGGCGGCTCCATTTTCTTACTAGTTGATTTCTGAATCATCGGCGCCTTAACGACACTTTCAATTGGAAAGTGCCACAAAGTAGCAATTTCTTCAACATTCAAATACCAAGCATTACGGCCAGCCGTATCATCGCGATCTTTATAGGCTTGAACTACTTTGCGCTTCTTAGTATTGATCAAATTAATCTTATTGAAATAGCTAGCCGAAGTCATAGTAATCTTGGTGTCCGGCTTTAAAGCATTTAAATCATTAGATCCGAATTGCTTAATATAACCGACTACACCATTAACAACCTTAGGCTTATTCATAACTTCACGACGAGAAGCATAGACAACGCGCAATTTAACGGCATAACCCATTTTAGAAATCTTTTCTTGAATTGCCTCAACTTGTTTCTTTTGCGCTGGCAACAAGTTCATCATCTTGAGCGGATCATTTTTATCCTCCTTGACCGCTGATTTGGGAAGATCGCCCCAAATACTATAAATCATCTCACTGACATTGCCTAAAGTTTCAATAGACCAATCAAAAAAACTTTCAATCAAACCAGGTTCAGCCTTGGGCTTAACCCCTAAAACATTATCAATAGCCGGTTTGCCAATCTTTGACCAATCAGCTGCAATTGGCAAAAGCAAGATTTGATACCAAATCTGTTCACCTGGTCGAAGCGAACTCATTAAATCCATTAAGGTTGCCATTGGATCTTTGAAATGAAACTCCGGCTTACCCATCTGATATTCAAACTCCTTATAAGTCCTAATTGGCAAAGCTTGCTTAAACTCCGGCTCCATCTGAACTGGAACAAACTCAGCCCCCCAAACATCATAATCAGGATTAGGATAATTATTTGGCACTGAATCAACATAATCCTCAACTTCAGCAATTTCAGCATTAGGATATTGAGAATAAACCGCTGTTTCTACTAGATTACGAAAAGCAGCTGGTGTTCGAACCAAAAATTGGATATAGCCATCAATCCCGACAATCTCAAAACTAAAGCCTAACTGAAACTTGCCTTCCCAATAATTTTCAATCAAATTAATACTGCCATGAGCACCAGCTAAATAAGAGAACATGTTTTCCAAAGCTTTTGGTGATTGGTCATTGGCCTTGGGAATGTCGATGGCGAGTAAGGTAAATTTTTGTTTGCGATACCACAAACGGCGACGCCAAGTAAGCCAACACATCAAAGCACCGTTTAAGAAAATAACTGCCAAAATCATCCAGCCATAATAAAAAACCAGCCGCCTGAACATTTCTTCAACCGGTAAACTAAAAAAACTAAATAATGGCCCTAGATTTAAAATTATTTCCATAAGCACCAAGGCTGGATATTAACTCCAGTTTATCATAAGGCTAACTAAAAGAAAAGCTAGCCCTAAGATGGTCTAGCTCGCCTTTTCTCGTAGCGCATAACTGCCGTCTGGCAAACGCTGAAATAATTCTTTATTGGAAAGTATCAGACTAATCGTTGTCTTTTTAACTAAACGCTGATTTAAAACCTGCTCAATAATTTCATCCTTAGTTAAAGAATATTTAGCCTTTTCTAATATTTTACTAACAATATCAACCACTCGGCCAGCTTGATAGCCAGATTCTTTAAGCGCATAGATTCCTCGTCCCACCAAAACATAACGGTCATCCAAAATCAGTTCATTGTGAACAGTGGCAACATTGGCCAGTTTATCAGCAAAAATCTTGTTAATCTGTTCGGCAATTTCCCGAAAATGTAAAGGTCGGCCAGCTTCTTTAAGGATTAAATAGATCTTGTCGGCAATAGTGCGCGGCTTGATTTCTGGTAAATCAGCCATACCCCAAGCACCGAATTTGTTTTGTTCCACCTGGCGAACAGCCCTTAAAACCGAATAAATCGGCTTATACTGATTGATCAATTGGCCGTCCTGAAAATTATGGCCAGCTAAAACATTAGCTAAATCAAATTTGTTAGCACTAGCTAACTTATCAGCGTTATTTTTGTAAGCTTCCAGCTCAAAACTCAACTTAATCAAATCTTCCGCTAAAAATAAACGCTTAGCTTGGCGGACTTGTTCAATCAACTGAGTAGCTAAAGATTCTAAATGATCAATAGCCTGATATTTCAACTTAACTGATTCATTAAAAAGATCCGAAGTGACTGAATCAAAATCATCAGCCATAACCTTGGAAACCAAGAAGTCAAAATTATTACTATAAATAGATAAATCATTTTCCTTAACGGTTTCGCGGCTGAGCACTAAAAAGCTAGATTGCAAATATTGTTTATCCATCAAGCCGCCGTTATCAGAAATTAACTGATCTAAGGATTTTCGCAACAAAACAACCTGTGTTTCCAGGTCGCGCATTTTCTTTAATTTCTTCAGACCAGCTGCTTCAATTTGACGGACTCTTTCTCTAGTTAAATTATGAATAGCCCCGATTTGTTCCAAAGTTTGACGCTTAGGTGAAGCCAAACCAAAACGACGAGCTAAAACATCACGCTCGCGCGGGTTAACTTTTTGTAATAATTTCTTAACTAATTTTAGAAGAGAAAACTTATCTGATAAAAAAACATTTTCTAGTGAAGCAGCTCGTGTAGTCATAGGCGGATAGAAAAAATAATAACTGACAAACAGTAGCTAAAATCTAACACCTTTTTATCAATAAGTCAAGAGCAAGAAATAAAAGCTATAAAAAAACAACTCGGCTTAACCGAGTTGTTTTTTTATAACAGAGTTATTTAATTACCAGTTTTGAACCTCAATCTTAGTATAGCGTTGGCGATGTCCAAGAACTCTCTTATAGCGAGTCTTATTCTTATATTTAACTACAGTAACCTTGTCGCCTTTACCATGTTCCAAAACTTTGGCTTTGATATTTTCAGTTAAAGCTGGGCGGCCAACCTGAACATCTTTAGCTTCATCATCAGCCAAAAGCAAAGCTTCCAACTGAGCTTCAGCATTAACTTCTAAGGGCAACAATTCAACCTTCAAAGTTTGGCCAGGACGGACTTTATATTGTTTGCCACCAGTGGCAACTATTGCGAATTTAGGCATATCGCTCTTTATCGTATTAAAAAATTAAACCTTACGGGGCAGGTATGGTATTATATTACGGTTTTTGCTGCTGCTTGTCAAGACGAGAAAAACCAACCACTGCTAAACCCATTAACAAAACAACTAAAAGTAAAGCTAAACGCTTGCCTTGACTTTGTAAAAATAGAGCGCTCAAACCACAAATTAAAGAAATACTATAATAAAACAAAGCCGTTTTTTTAGTGCTCCAACCTAAAGCCACTAAACGATGATGCAAGTGCTTGCGATCAGCAGTGCGAAGCGGGTTCTGACCACTCAAGATACGACGGGCAATTACCCAAGCCGCATCCAAAATTGGCACCCCCATAATGAGTAGAGCAATAGCAATCTTTCCGCCAGAAATAATTGCCAAAACACCCAGAAAGTAGCCAAGCAGCAATGATCCACCTTCACCTAAATAAATCTTAGCTGGCGACCAATTGTAGATCAGAAAGCCAGCGCAAGCCGCAGCTAAAACAAAACCGGCCAAAGCAATATCGGGTTGATAATATTTGGTCGTTAAAGTAAATAAACCTACCACTAACCCACCAATACCAACTAAACCAGTTACTAAGCCATCCAAGCCATCTAATAGCTTAGTAGTATACATCATGCCCATGAGCCAGACGAAAGTAAACAAATCAGCCCAAACAACAAAATGGCGAACAAAACCTTGCCAGAAAAATAAATCAAACTGCCAACTATTCAAAAAAATCAATTGACCATCAAAACCGGTGATTTTCTTAATACCCACTCCGCCTAAAATAACAGCCATCACTGCTAAAATCGGAAAAACTAACTGTTTTTTTGGCGATAAATTATAACGGTCATCAAGTGAACCGCCAATCATCAAAATTAGGCCACCCAGCCAAACCCCTAACCAATGATAATAATTGAGATCACCAACTACTAAAGCTTGGCGGAAATACCACAAAACTAAACTAATCGCCGCAAAAATCGCCCAACCACCCAAAAGCGCCACTGGTTTTTCCTGCAATTTACGAACCAAATCCGGCTTATCTACAATATTCAATTTCCAGGCTAAACGCTTAATTAAAGGCGTCAAAGCAGCTGTAATAATAAAAGCTGCGCCGCTAGCTAATAAAAAATGACTAATCATATTTTTTGACAGTTAGCCAAGTTAGCATGGCTGACAAATAACCAATACCCAAAGGATGATTTAAATATGGACTAAACAAATGAACAGCTAATAAAACCAACAAGCCAATAGTTAATGCTTGTCCCAAAACCCCTTGTCGCCAACTGATAATAGCTATCCGATTGAGCCACCAAAAATACCAGATTGCCCAAAGTAGGCCGAATTTAAAAGCAATATCTAGCCAACCCCACTCAAAAGCATAAGTTGTGTAATTGCCGCCATTATTTATCGCTAAAACTCGCGGATCAGCTGACTGATAGGTAATAGTCGCCCCAAAGCCATGGCCAAAAATTGGCTGTTTTTTAATGGCTTCGGTCATCTTGGGTAACAAGGCCCACCGCGATGAAGCACCAGCCTCACCGCCAAGATCACCCAATCTTTCCTCTAAAAGCGTCCCGGCATCAAAAGATAATTGCGGCTTGGGCCAAGGGAAACGAACGATTACAACAATCATTATCAGCGCTAAAATCAAGGCAATAAAACTAGCTATCAGCCAGCGCCAAACTATTGACCAGCCGTAATAACGCCAAACCATTACTAAAAGAAACAGTCCGATTACTGCCAAACCAAACCAAAAACTGCGAGAAAAACCAATAATCAAAGGAAATAACGATAAACTAAGAATTAGTAAATAGCTCCAACCTGATTGCCACAGCCATTTAAACCAATTTTTAATCGGCATTTGGCGAGCCAGTAGCCAAGCGGCAATCGCTAAAATTATCAACAAATAAACCTGTGATTGGATAAAAACTCGATAAAACTGAGCTGACATTTTAGTAATTTCACCAACTTGCGTATCTCTGACCCAGCGGTAAACAATACTTAAAAAAGCCGAAGAAGAATGGCCAAAAATATATAAAAGTAAAGCGGTTTTAGCCACTAACCACAAAAGGCCGGCCATAAGAGCTGCCATTAACCGTTTAAGCGGCCATTTGGCAACCGACATTACCGGCAGAATAATTAACCAGAATAACCAACCATTGGCGTCAAAAAAAATATTACTTGATTGGCAATGCTGAATAATGGCACTGACCGTACCAAAAAAAAGCATAGCGGCCAAAGGCAGTAACCCAGCTGTTTTAAGGCGCTGATAATCTAGGCTAACAGTTTTTTGTCGATAGGCTTGCCCTAGGGATTTCAAGAACCAAACAGCCATAATAATCCCCCAAACACCGATCCGCCACGACAATTTAAAACTACCAACCGGGAAAAATAACAAATAGCCCTTGGAATCAATTAGCAAATCAACCAATAACACCAAAAGGCCTGAAGTTAAATTTCTCCAAGATAAGATCAAGACGGCTAGCCAGCCAATAATCGCAGCCCAATGACCAACCGGTGGATAAAAATAAGCTAAAAATGACAAAATCTCAACCGCGATAATTGCTTCCAGAAAATGACGAACTAGCGTCCAGGAAAATTTTTCTTTAATTAAAGCTAACATCTTGCTAAAAACTTAACGCCAATCGACCGATTGACCGATAACTAAATTATGCCTCTCAATAAATCCGGCTGGCATTTCAATAACAGCATCGACTTGATCGGCCTGATACTTATTAACTGGCTGCGCTCCCTCAGGTAACGCTTTCTGATCAAGCTGAACAATTTTTTTCTGGTTAAGCCAAATAAAATCAAGCGAGAAATTCATATTACGCATCACCATCGCTCTTTTAGCTGGCTGTGGCCAAATAAATAATAATCCCTGATCACTGCTAGGTTGTTGTTGATAGCTAAAACCTTGATATTGCTGCTTGACAGTTTCAAGAATCGAAATTTGTGCTCGCTGACCGTCTGGTAAAATAAGTTCATGATCAAAATGATAGACAGGTTTGGTTTTAGCCAAAACAAAATAACAACCAGCTAGACTAATAACGATTAAGATTATCAACAACCAGGCTTTATTCATACAGCGGCAAATGGTGTTTGGCGCGCAAAATTGCTTCAGCTTGCTTATATTTTTTAACTCGAGGCAAGAATGGCATCAATTTATAAGCAAAACTTGGTAGCCAGCTACTAATGTGACCGCCGCCAGCCACGGTAAATAAAAAATCATCATAAAATAAACCAATCTTGCCATTTTCCAGCATGGTCAACCAAACATCCCAATCTTGTAGACGTTTTATCTGGTTATCAAAGCCAGGAAAATCAGCGCGGCGAACCAAGGCTGAGGTGTGGACATAGGGCTGACGGCGCAATCTTTCACCGTCAAACGGCCACAAACGAAATCTTTTCCAGCCGAAACGGAAAGACGAATAACAATAACTAGCCTGTGGATTGGTCTCTAAAGCTTTGAATAATTTTTCTAAAGCATCGGTTCGCCAATTAATATCAGCGTCGCTAAAAAGCAAATAGTCGCCGCTAGCCTCAGCTAAACCGCGATTGCGCGCCGGATTGGAGCCTTGATTAGCTTGAACAATAATTTTATAAGGCAGTTTGGCTGCCTGCAGTTTTGATTCATATAAAGCCAAAACCTTATCCACGCCATCAGTTGAACCATCGTCAACAATAATTATTTCTAGGTCGCGATAAGTCTGATTGATTAAGCTTTCTAGACAGATGCTAATCTTGTCAGCCTGATTGTAAACAGGAATTATTACTGAAATCATAAGCTATTTTAAAAGATTATTAATAAACTGAACTAGTCGGCGAGCTTGCTCTGGCCACAAAAAATTAACTAACCTAGCTTGGCCATTTTGACCAAGTTCTGTTCTTAATTTAGGTTCAGCGATAAGCCGCTTTAAGGCTAGAGCAATTTCAGTTACTGACTCTGGATTAACCATGAGTCCATTTAGATTATCAGCAACCGCATCGGCTACTCCACCGCTTCTGCCCGCAATAACCGGTTTTCCAGCTTGGCCCGCCTCCAGATAAACGATTCCAAAACCTTCAAAATCATTGCCAATCTGTCTGGAGGGCATAATAAAAATATCAGCTAGCTGATACCAGGCGGCTCGCTCCTTGTCATCAGCATCTGGAATAAAAACAACTTGCTGCTCTAACTGTAAGCTTTGAACTAACTCCTGGCAAGCAGCTAAATAAGGCCCGTCACCAACCACCACATAATGAACCTCTGGATTTTGCGGCAGTATCTGGACTAAAGCTTCAATGGTCTTGTCTACCCCCTTGCGCTCCACTAAACGGCCAACTGTCAAGATTATTGTCTTGCCGTCTAGCTGATATTTTTCTACCAACTCTTTAGTTAAAGCCTCTGGTACTTCTGGTTTTTGAACTGAAGCTAAGCCTGGATTAATGACCACTATCTTATCTTTAGCTTGAGGACAGGTTTTGACAATCAGCTCTGCCACATAACTATTAGCCGCAATCACTGTTTTAGCTCGATTAATAATTCTTTTGGTTAACCAGGCTTTACGCGGTGAACCAAGGGCCATAGTCCAATCCATGCCGTGGATAAAAACAGCATAGGGCTTAGTAAAGTAAGATAATAACCAAGCTACTGTCCCTAGCGGCAAGATTTGACCAATTAATAAAAAATCAGCTCGACTTTGCTTTACTATTCGCCAAACATTAACAAATGAGCGTAACCACGGCCAACGACCAGTTGGAGCAATCAATTTAGCTTGACTATTATCTAAAACCACTATACTATCGCCCTCTGGCCAAGCCTTAACTAAATTGCCATAATAATGAGCTACGCCACCACGGAAAGGCGGATATTCTGCTGTCACTAAAAGATAGCGCATAAGCTAAGCCGCTCGCCGGCGAAAAGATTTAATAATACTAGCAATATCTGACCAACGCAAAGCTTTGACTAAAAATAAAGCCAAAAGATAAATAAAACCACCCCAAGCCACTAGAACAAAAATATTGTCAATAAACTTAGTCTGCCACACGGCCAAACCCATTAATCCGGCTGCTAATAAAATCCTAAGTAGACCGCTTAACAATTTTGGTGCTTGACCCAAGATTGATTTTACTTGGCTAGCACCCAGAATAATCATTAAAATGTTGGTCAGCGCCACTGTCAGACTAGCCCCGACTACGCCATAACGAGGAATTAAAAAGAGATTAGCAACAACGCTAGCAATCAAAACTACCAACATGTTATAAGTATTGCGTTTCTGTCGATCGCAGGCATTAAGTAGCGAACCGATGGGGTAGCTTAAAAACATAAACGGCAAAGCTGCTAGGCCCAAGCGCAAGGGCCAAATAGCCCCAGTATAACCATCACTAAAAATCATCACCAGCTTATCGGCCGTTACCCAACCACCAATGGCAATCGGTAAAGAAATAATGGCCGAATATTGCATCGCCCTAGTAAAAGTAACGCTAAGCTGCGAGCGATTGTTGTGCCAATATAGGCTTAAGGCTGGATAAAGCGAAGCCACAAAAGCCATAGGCAAAAATTGCAAAGCATTGATAATCTTGAATGGCACTTGATAAACACCGGTTGCCACATCGCCAGCAATTTTGGCGAGCATAACTGAATCAAGGTAAGTATAAGCCCGCTGAGCAATAGCATAACCAGCAAACGGCACAGCCAGTAGCCAAATCTTTTTTATTTCTAGCCAATGCCAAGCTGGCCAAGGCTTAACCCGCCAATAACGCCACAAGATTAAGAAAGAATAGAAAAAATTATAAAGGCTCGCTGCTATCAGTGATAACATCAGCCAGCGCACGCCACCTCCCTGATGTAAAATAAAAAGGCTGCTCAGTAAAACGATCAATTGAAAAACAACCGAAGACAAGCTTTCAAATTTTAAATTATGAAAAGCCCGAGAGCAAGAAAAAAAAGTCAGGGTAAACGAATCCAGTACCATGCAGGCAATTGATAAATAAACCAACTGCCTAGTAAGTTCCGGAAAACTTAGAACATTAACTAAACCGACAACGATCAATGAAGTAACTAAAGCCAGCGGTAGCTTAATAGCTAAGGCAGCCCTGAGCCAATGATGAGCCTTGTCATTATCTTTGGCAATTTCCCGGGTTAAGACATTACTTAGGCCAACATCAATAAGAATCGAGAAAATACTAGTCAAAGAAATCGCCGTATAATATTTACCCAGATCAGCTGGACCCAAAGTCCTGGCGTAAAGGGTAAAATAGGTCAGAGAAATGACCTTTTGAAGGATTAAAGCTAAAGTAAAATAAGAAGTATTTCTGGCAATATTAGCAACGCGCTCGACCATAAAAATTGGTTTAAAAACCTTAATTCTACTATACAACATTTAGCTTAGAGGGGCAACAAACAAAAGGCTAATTTGAAAATATGATAAGGTTATATTTTACACCTCACTGATCACATCAAAACCCTTAAAGCTACCCGTAATAGCCAAGCCTATTACTTTTTTAGCAACACCCTTTTCTTTGATTTTTTTAGCAATTTCATTTAAGGTTGCCCCCGAACCAACAGCATCATCAATTAAAAGGATACTATCAAAAAACCCAGAATCCTCTATTACAAAGGTTCTTTGAGCATTTTCGACCCTATCCGGCAGTTTATTTAAAGTCTTTTGCGGAACGACAATCTCAGTTTTTATCTTGGTGATTTTTATTTCCCTAAGCAGCAAATTTGATTTTTTTCGTAATTCATTCATGAACTGCACTTCTCTTTTAACCGTTGGGGGGACAAAACCAACACCTTCAATTTTTAATTTTTTAATCAGTTGTTCAACTGTTGGCTTAATATCGTCAATCAACTCTTTCATTAATTTTCTATTTTGGCTTTGTTTCGCATATAAAAGTATTTGACCAAGTTTAGTCTTGCCAAATCTCTCAATACTGTAAAAATCTAGATAGTAGACCTTGTCTAAATAAAGCTTTTTGAAAGTTCCCTTCATTTTTTGCATTCCGTCAATCAAACCACTCTCTTTAAAGTTTGAATATTTTTTTAATGTTGCTAAATATTCTTCAGCGGTTTTTTCAATCGGTAGATCTTGTTTTTCACACCAATAAATAAAACCATCTAAACCTTCTTTTTTTTCACCGCTAGGAGTAATAATATAATAATTGTTATTAATTATTTTTTTAGCTTCATTATCCAGCTGATGGTTGGATATTTTTACTTTTTGATTATCTAAAATATAAAAAACCTTTGGCGGTCGGCCAATTTTTGTTATCTGTTTTTCAGCAAGCATCTCCGGCAAATGTCTATACAATGCTTGTCTAGAAATATCCAAATATTCAGCTATTTCGGTAGCTGTAATCTGTCTCTTATTTTTTATTAATTTGACTATTTTTTCACGAATGCTCATATTTACTAGCTACAAATTTATATTTACATTCTATTTTGTTGACAGTTTACTGTCAACTGTCAACATAACTCCAAAATCAATCAACCTGTCAATGCTTTTATCTTCTTGCCATTTTTCAAATAATCGCTGGCGCAAGGCTTGATCAATGGCGTAGCCTTGATCACTTTGACAAAGAAAATCACGAAATTCATCGTTCAAAATAACTGTTAGGGATTCTTTTAGCCTTTCAAACTTTTCCTTACCAAGTAATGGTAGTATTTCAGCTTGATAATAAAAAATAAATTGAAAATGTAGTAACTCATGCAAAAATGTTCCCAAGTAACATTTAGCTGGCCACAAAGCGCAAAGCCAAAAATAACCAGCTTCATAATTATAAGGACAGCGAGGAAAAGTTGTTAAAAAACCAACAAAATTATCTCTATACAACGGTCGGCCAAAAATTTCCACCACCTTATTAATAGCGGCTTGACCTTTTTGGTTAAATAAATCCTGTCCAACTTTTAACTGACTATTTAAAAGATCTTGATTTTCTTGATAATACTTATCTAAAAATGGTAATAAAATATTACCAGCGGTAGCTTGATCCAGGCCAATAATTTCTTTTATTTCTCTTTGGGCTATTCTTTCAGACCAAGCAACACCATGGGAGGGATGATTGGCGGCGTGCCACCAATTCCAAGCATCTTTTTCTTTATCTATTTTTAAAACAATTTGGTAGTCCATGGTTTCATTATAGCTGATTTAAGCAAAACAAAAAACACCGGCGAACCGGTGTTTTTAATATAGAAAGTAAAAGAACGCAAATTAACGCTTGGACCATTGTGGAGCACGACGAGCTCGTTTCAAACCTGGCTTCTTACGTTCCTTAATACGGGCATCACGAGTCATTAAGCCTTTAGCCTTGAGGATTGGCTTAATTTCTTCATTCATCGCCACTAAGCAACGAGCAATACCATGAGCAATTGCTTCAGCTTGGCCAGATTTACCACCACCACTAACAATAACTGAAAAATCCAAACTCTTATGTAAACCGGCAGCTCTTAAAGGTTGAGCAACAGCTGCCTGATGTGATAAAACTGGGAAATAGCTAGCTAAAGCTTGGCCATTAACCATAATAATACCGGTCCCCTTTTCATAAAGACGAACTTGAGAAGTGGCTGTTTTACGTTTACCAACTGAAGCAGTGTATTTACCACTAAATTCACGGGTTAAAGTATAATCCACCAAATCTTCTGGCTTAACCACTGGTCGAGCCTTGTTATCATCTTCCAAAATATCTAATTCTTCCATCATAATCGTAAACTAGTTAATGATCAGGCGTTTTAACATGCCTTCACGCAAGCGATTGGCTGGCAACATCTGCTTGACTGCTCGACGCAAGATTTGATCAGGCTGAGTAGCCTGTAAATCACGCATTTTAAGAGTCTTAAGACCACCTTGGTAACCGCTATAGTGATAATAATTCTTTTGTTCTAATTTCTTGCCAGTAAAAACAGTTTGGCGGATATTGCTAACATAAACAACAGCGCCTTCATCGAGGTGTGGCTGGTAAGTAGCTTTGTTCTTGCCACGAAGCAAGGTAGCTATTTCGGTAGCTAGGCGACCAATAGCTTGGCCGGCTGCATCGATTTTATGGATTTCTCTTTCGATCATAGACTGATAATTAGACTAATTCAAGACGGGCCTGTTCAGCACCATCACCTTGACGAGGTCCGAGATTGGTCAAGCGAGTGTAGCCGCCATTGCGTTCTAGATAATTCTGAGCCAAGCTTAAAGCCTTGGTTACAGCTTCTTCTTGAGGCAAAACAGCCAATAAACTACGACGAGCTGTCAAATCACCAGCTTTGGCAACAGTCAAGAGATGCTCAACCATTGGTTGGACAGCCTTGGCCTTAGCCTTGGTAGTGACGACAAATTCGTTCATAAAAACACTAGACGCTAGATTACGGAGCATCATTTCGCGTGGACCCTTTAATCGGCCCAAAATCACACCTTTATTTCTGTGACGCATACAATATCCTTAAAAAACTCTTTTAAACTATTTAGCTTTAGCCTTGGTTGGCTTTTTGGCAACTTTTTCTTCAGTATCTTTTTTAGCTGCTTTTTTAACGGTTTTCTTTGGTTTAACTTCCTCTTCAACTTCAACTTCTTCAACTTCAGCTTCAACCTCTTCTTCGCTAGCCAATTCAACATCGGCAGCATCACCTTCTGGCAAGTCAACCAATGAAGAGAACTGTTCATTCAAGATAGCAGTCGCATCAATGAAAGCTTGGCGAGGAGTAGTGGTGCCATCAGTCAAAATTCTTAAAATCAATTTATCCCAGTTGACCATATTACCAACACGAGCATTTTCCACAGTTAGTCCAACTGCTAAAACTGGAGTATAGATAGAATCGATTTCAATATAACCTAATTCTTTCTTTAATTTCTGACGATTTTCCACCATTTCATAACCTCGGCCATTACTAACAAAGATTTCCATACTCAAGTTAGCATCCTTGGTAGTCAAATTAGCTAAAACCAAATCGGGATTAACAACTTCAATCTGACTATTAGGAGTAATATCGGCAGCAGTCACAACTTTCTGACCTTTAGCTTCGACAGTTAACTTACAGATTTCATCACTAAAAATCTTTAAACGTAATTTCTTCAGATTCAAAACCATTGCCAAGACATCTTCTTGGACACCAGGAAGACCCATAAACTCATGTTCAGCGCCAGTAATCTTAACACCGACAACAGCTGCCCCCGGCAAAGATGACAATAAAACGCGGCGCAAAGCATTGCCGACAGTTGTACCATAACCAGGAAAGAACGGTTCAATAATAACCAATTCTTCGTTGGCCTGATTACCTGGCAAAACAGTCATTTTTTGTGGCAAAGCGATTTTTTCCATAGTGGATGATTTTAATTTGGGCTAAAATTAGCGAGCGTAGAACTCAACGATCATCTGGGTGTTGACATTCTTTTCCAAATCTTCCTTCTTTGGTTCATGTAAAACCTTACATTCAAGATCACTAGCTTCCAAGAACAACCAGCTTGGAGCTTGAAAATTCTTTTTCATCAATTTTTCACCAAGGCCATTAAAAACCTTGTTACGTTGGTGAGTAGCCTTAACTTTAACAACATCACCATCTTTAACGCGGTATGATGGAATATCAACGCGACGGCCATTAACAGTAAAGTGGGCATGAGCAACCAATTGACGAGCCTTAGCTCGAGAACTAGCAAAACCAGCTCGATAAACAACATTATCCAAACGCAATTCCAGTAAACGCATTAAATTTTCACCAGCATCACCAACGCGCTTTTTAGCAGTTAAGAAAGTTAAGAAAAATTGCTTTTCTAACATACCAAACATACGCTTAGCTTTTTGCTTTTCACGTAATTGAGAAGCGTATCCAGATTGACGAGGACGGCCTTTAGGACCGTGAAAGCCTGGTGGAAAATTACGCTTAGCTAAAGCACACTTGCTAGAACTACAGCGTTCGCCCTTGAGCATTAATTTTTCACCTTCGCGGCGGCATAATTTACAAGTAGCACCTAAGTATTTAGACATACAAGCGATTACAAACAATAATTAAACTCGACGAGGTTTGCGCTGACGGCAACCATTATGTGGAACTGGAGTAACATCCTTAATAGCGTTAACCACCAAACCGTTGGCATTAAGAGCACGAACAGCGGCTTCACGACCAGTACCGACTCCATTAACAAACACATTAACATCGGTCAAACCCATTTCCTTAGCTCGTTCAACAGCAATGCGGGTAATAATCTGAGCAGCATAAGGAGTTGATTTCTTTGGACCCTTAAAACCAGCCAAGCCAGCACTAGCCCAAGAAACAACATCACCATTTTCATCAGTAATAGTAACAATGGTATTGTTGTAGGTTGACTTAATGTAAGCATTACCGACAGTCAAAGTCTTTTCAGCCTTACGACGGCGGCGTTTGCCCTTGGCAGCAGCCAAACGATTGGCCTTAGTCTTTTCCAATTTCTTTTTGATTTCTTCTGGCAACTCTTCCATTACTGGACCAGTAGTAGCCGGAGTGGCTTCGGCAGCCGGAGTGGCTACAACCTTTTCTGGTTCAGCGACAACCTGCTCGGAAGCTGTTTTTTGTTCGTCAGTCATAATAAACAACTACATTAATTACTTGAACTTTAGGTCTTCTGACCAGTTGGTTTACGTCCAGAACCCATAGTCTGACGGCGATTACCGCGGACAGTTCGGCTATTGGTCTTGGTGCGTTGGCCATTGCAAGGTAAGTTGCGGCTATGGCGTGCGCCACGATAAGCGCCAATTTCTTTTAAGCGCTTAATGTTGCTAGCCACTTCTCGGCGTAAATCGCCTTCAACGCGTTCATTTTTTTCAATCAAAACACGAAGCTGATTAGCCTGATCTTCGGTTAAATCCTTGGTTCTAACCTCGCCAGCAATCTTAGCCTTAGCTAAAATAGCTTTAGATTTAGTTAAACCAATCCCAAAAATATAGGTTAAGGCAACTTCGATTTGTTTGTCGTTAGGCAGGGTAACACCCGCAATACGTACTACCATATAGTATATAAATAATAACAACTAACCCTGGCGCTGTTTATGCTTGGGGTTCTTACAAATCACCTGAACGCGGTTGAAGCGGCGGATGATTTTACAATCTTTACAGATTTTTTTTACGGAAGCTCTTACTTTCATAACTTACTCTACATTAATTAGAGACGGTAAATGACCCGTCCCTTAGTCAAATCATAAGGACTGATCTCTAGGCGCACCCGATCTCCCGGGGCTAAGCGAATTTTATTGATCCGCATCTTGCCAGACAGATGAGCTAACAACTCATGGCCGTTATCTAACTGCACCTTAAAGGTCAAACCAGGCATCAATTCTAAAATTTCCCCTTCACATTCCAGGAAATTTTTTGAAGCATTGGTTTCGTTTACAGTCTTGGTCATTAATTATTTTTACTAACATAAAATAATTTATCGAGCCAGAGACTGATAAATTATTACTATGTCTGACTATTTATTTTGTAAATATAGTCCAATTATAGGGGTAAAGCCAATATCTGTCAAGGGGTGCTATCGGCCCACCTAAAACTGGTAGCCAGTTGGAAAATTATGATACCATTTAACCAAACTGGCAATGCTGTCATCTAGGCTTTTACTCGGCTGCCAACCTAATAATTGTTGGGCCTTAGAGTTCTCAGCATAAACCTGAGCATACTCCCCTAAACGAGCCGGGGCCTCGGCTTTGACCAATTGACAATGCAAATTATTTTCAACAGCACTAACAATTTCTTTGACACTATAACCTCGACCACTACCTAAATTAATAATTTGGCTAGAACCGGCAGCAGCCAGATAATCATAAGCAGCGGCATGAGCAGCTACTAAATCCTCAACATCAATATAGTCGCGAATCGGCGTGCCGTCTGGAGTATCAACTTGACCGCAAGTATAAGCAAAAGGCTCAATATTTAAAGCACCACGGACAGCGTTTTGCATCAACAACTGACTGGGCTTTTTACTGTCGCCAATTAAACCCTGACTATCAGCACCACAAACATTAAAATAACGCAAAATAATATAAGGCAACTGATGTTGCGAACCATACCACTGAATCATTTTTTCCACCATCAACTTAGATTCTCCATAAGGATTAGCCGGATTAGTTGGATGCTGTTCATTCATCGGCAAATACTGGCTTTCACCATAAACAGCGCAAGTTGAAGAAAATATCAATGGTGGACAGCCATGCTGACGCAATTGTTCTAATAAATTTAAACTGCCAACAACGTTATTATAAAAATAACGCTCCGGTTGAGACATTGATTCATCAACTAAGCAAAGGGCAGCAAAATGTAGAACAGCAGCAAACTGATAATCATTAAATAACTTGGCTAAATCAGCTGGCTTAGTCAAATCGCCTTCAACTAATTGTAAATCGCCCAACTGCTTTAAAATATCTATTGGCTGACGCCAACCACGTGATAGATTATCAAAAACTACTACTCGGTAACCGCGACTTAAAAATAATTTAACCGCATGAGAACCAATATAACCAGCTCCACCAGTTATTAGAATAGTTTGCTTATCCATAAATTATTCTAGGATGGCTTTAATCCGTCGTACTCCAGCACTACTGCTTTCTTCTTTAACAATCCGAAAACGACCCAAGTCGCTAGTATTTTGAACATGGGGACCGCCACAAATTTCTTGGCTGAATGGCGCCTTAGAACCAATCGTATAAACCTTGACCCTTTCCCCATATTTAGCATCAAAAATGCCCATCGCCCCTTGTCGGCGAGCTTCATCCAGCGAGACTTCCTGGCAAGCAACTGGCAATTCTAAAGCAATCTGCTGATTAACTATTTCTTCCACTTGGTTGATTTGCTCAGCAGTCATTTTTTCTGGATAAGAAAAATCAAAACGCAACCTCTCAGTAGTAATATTAGAGCCGCGCTGATAAACATCATTGCCCAAAACCTGTCTTAAAGCCTGCAGCAAAAGATGAGCGGCCGTATGCAGCTTAGTGGTTTCCTCAGAACTATCAGCTAGTCCACCTTTAAACTTACCAGCGGCGGCCGTTCGCGATAATTCCTGATGTTTGGCTAATTCTTGATTAAAACCAAGAGTGTCAACGGTCAGATTATTTTCCTGAGCCAATTCTTCAGTCATTTCTAAAGGAAAACCATAGCTCTGATAAAGCATAAAAGCTTCTTGACCGTTAATTGGCTGGCCGTTAGCTATCATAGTCTGAAATTCTTTTAAACCACGATCAAGCGTAGCCTTAAATTTGGCCACCTCAGCCTTGAGCTCAGTAACAATAAAATCTCGTTTAGTTATCAACTCTGGGTAAGCCTCGCCCATAGCGGTTGTAATGGCCTTAGCCACACCAATCAAAACCTCTTCCGAAGGAGTCGGCCAGTTGTTAGTCAAACGGACGGCTCGACGAATTAATCGGCGCAAAATATAGCCTTGATCCTTATTACTTGGCGTAACTGCTTTTTCATCAGCTAACAAAAAAATACTAGCCCGAGTGTGATCAGCAATAACACGGAAAGCCTTGGTATTGTCTGAGTATTTTTGATTGCTCGCTTTTTCTAAGTAAGCAATAACTGGCGCAAACAAATCAGTTAAATAAATATCTGGTTGGTTGTTGATTACTCCAAGAATTCGCTCCATTCCCATGCCAGTGTCAACATTTTGCTGAGCCAGCATTTTAAAAGTGCCATCAACCTGCTTGTCATAAGCCATAAAGACATTATTCCAAATCTCAACCCAGCGTTTATCTTCTGGATTATAAACTTCTGGAGCGGGCATTTCTCCAGTCCAATAAAAAATCTCAGTATCAGTACCACAAGGACCGGTTTGACCAGCTGGACCCCACCAATTATCTTTTTTACCTAACTTAGCTAGTCGCTCAACTGGTAAACCAGCTTTTTGCCATAAGTCATAAGATAATTGATCAAATGGCGCATCTTCATCACCAATAAAAACAGTGGCAGCCAAACGACTCTTATCTAGACCCAACCATTTAGAGTCAGTTAAAAATTCCCAACTCCAAGCAATGGACTCTTCTTTAAAATAATCACCAAGTGACCAATTACCGAGCATTTCAAAAAAAGTACAATGGGTTTGATCACCAACTTCATCAATATCATCAGTTCTTAAACATTTTTGCGCATCAGCTAGTCTTTGACCTAGTGGGTGCTTTTGACCCTGAAGATAAGGAACTAGTGGCTGCATGCCAGCCGTATTAAACAAAACGGTTGGATCATTTTCCGGCACGAGTGAAGCACTTGGAATAATGGCATGGCCTTTTTCAGTAAAAAATTGTAAAAACTTTTTTCTTAATTCAGTTGAGGTAATAGACATATATTTCAGAGAAACAAACGGCCAGCAAAATAGCTGGCCGCTAGTTTAAATAATTACTTTTTTATTCCTGTTCTTCGGTTGAATTTTCAGGAGTAGCGGCTGGAGCTTCACCATCAGGTAAATAGCCAGCAAATTGTTGTTTAACCGCTTCTTTGTCAGCATCTTGTAAGCCAGCCAACAAAGTCTTTAGAGCTTCTTTGGTTTTATCAATCTTGCCAGCATCACGATAAACACCAGCAATCAAATATAAACCATTAAGGTCATTACCAACTTGTTGCATTAAGCCATCGGCAATCTGTTCAGCTTGATTTTGTAAATCAGCCGCTTTATCAGTTTCAGTTTTAGCACGCTGATTCAATAATTGAGCTAAGGCTAAAACATAGGAAGGTTCACCACCAGAATAATTAACAGCCTGAACCAAATCCTTGGTAGCCTCTTCTGGTTTTTCAATCGCCTGATTTAAAGCAGCGCGATAGTAATAAGCTTCAGCCCAGTTTGGTTTTAATTCAATGGCTTTATTGTAGTTAGCAAAAGCATCACTAACTAATTTATCTTTCATTTCTTTTTCACTGGCTTGATAGGCTTGAGATACTTCAACTTGAGCAATTTTGGCATAAGGCCAAGGATTATTACCATCAATCTTAATTAATTGACCTTGAGTAGCCAAGACCCCTTCAAAATCACCAATTGTTTCATACATATTAGCTACAGTTTTGAGAATAGCTGGTTGATTTTTGATGTAATTAAAATTTCCATCAATTAATTGTTTAGCTTGCTGAACATAGCCACGAGCTTGTTCGCCCAAAGCTGTCGCCTCGGTTCCAGTAGCCTTACCAGCTTCGGCACCAATTTGATTGGCCTTAAGCCAAGAAAGTTGAGCTAAGCCAAAGCCATACATTTCACGCCACGGTGCTAATTTGTAGGCATTCGCCATGCGACCAATTTGCTTGGTTGTATCCTCGGTTTTAGTCGAATTACTAGCAATAACATCAGCTAAGTATAATTTACCACCAAAAGCAGCACTAGCTAATAAACCAATGGCGACGACAATAATTATTACAATCCAAACAGTGCTAGTGCGACGATCATCATTTCTTTCAAAAACTGGCTGTCGGCGTGGCCAACTATAAGTAACAACCATGAGCAAGGTCCAAAGTAAAGCAAATATCAAGATAATATTATTACCTAGTGGCATCATTAAACCACCAGCAAGTAAAACAACAACAGCCGCCAAAAGACCAGCTGAAAAATTACTATCAGCTTCATCCATTTCTTTGCTAATCATAATTCTTCGCCAAGCAACGAATAATCCACCAAGCAACAAGGCCAACAATAATAAAGTTCCTAAACCACCAACAATCACCAAACTTTCAGCCAACCAACCTGATGGTAAATCAAAATCAAGATTCCATAAATTACCAGCATTAAAATCAGTTTGCTTGAAACGAGTAAACACATTACCAAAGCTAGCTAAACCATTACCCAAAATTGGACGATTAGCTAAGCTTTGTTTAGCAATTTGCCAAGAAAAAGAATTAGACAAACTAACTTCATTTGGTAAAGTTAATTTTAACCAACCAAAATTACCAATAATTAACAAAACTACGCTTAAAGCTAGCGAGCCAATCACGGCAGTCAATTGTAATGAAGTTAGCTTAACTGTTCGGCTTAAACCAAAAATTAAAACTAATAAAACACCTAAAATAACGATTGGCCAAATAGTAAAAGAACCAAGTGCTGTTAAAGCAATAAAAATAGCTAAGCTTGATAAACCCAACCAAATATTCCAAATTGTTTTACCCTTTTGACTAAAACCACGTTCACAAAAATAATCAGACTGATCGAGTGCTAATAAAAATAAAGGTAAGGCTGCAGTAAAAAATAGCGCTAGATTGGTTAAAGAACCAACTGGATTAAAACTAATTGCTTTAGTAAAAGCTACTGGGATTAAATACAAACCAAATAACTGACAAGTTGAATAAATTGTTACAAAACTAAAGCTAATCAAAATAGCCAACCAACTGCGACGGCGATTGGTTTCTGACCAATTATTAACTACTAAAAAGTAAAAAGCCAGTAAAATAGCAAAAAAGGCTAAGCTACGCATCGGTTGACCATAACCACCAAATAAACTATTACGCCAAGAAGAGCTCCAGAAAGTAGCAATAGCCGCTGCTACAAAAGTAGCTAAAGCCACCCAGTCTAAACGTCGCCAATGCCAAGTAACCGAACCTTCTGTTAAAACTTTGGCTAACCAGACAGCTAAGCCAACAATAGTAAAAGCACCGAAAAAGAAAAGCCGATCAAAGCTTGCCCCTTGCCAACTAATATTAAAAAAGAAGGCTGGCAACAAGAAAAAGGCAGCTGGTAAAATCCAACTAATTACTTGATCGGTCCAAGATAGCCGAGATGACGACCTCAAAAAACGAGAGGCTTTACTAATTGGTGACATAATCTTTATTTTTATCTTACCAAAATTAATTAATAAACTATGAATAGTTTAACAAATATCTTTTAGCTAAGCAATAACACCACCACCCAGCAAACGGTCATCATCATAAAAAACAACGCTTTGTCCTGGTGTAATCGCCCGCTGTGGTTCATTAAGTTTGACCAACCAACCATTATCAACTGCTTTTATTTGACAATCAACCGCTGTATGATGGTATCTAATGACCGCCTGACAAGTTAAATTATTTTTAGGCTTATGTTTATCTAGCCAATACAGTTTTGGTAAAAATATTTCTTGACCAGACAAAGCTAAGTCATCAGGCTCGTTGGTAACTAACAATTTATTATTAACAAAGTCACGACCAATCACGTAATACGGCCCAGTCCCACCTATTTCAATACCGCGACGTTGGCCAATCGTATAAAAAGGCAAACCTTGATGCTGACCAACCACCTGTCCAGCTTGATCAATAATATCACCAGGTTTAAATTTTAGGTAACGACTTAAAAAATCATTTAGATTGTCCGGCACAAAACAGATTTCTTGGCTTTCAGCTTTTTGGGCGACCGGTAAATTAAAATCCTTAGCCATTTGCCGAATTTCTGTCTTATGAAAATCACCCAAAGGAAATTCTAGCATGGCTAAATCATGCTGATCTAATTGATAAAGAAAATAAGACTGATCCTTGGTCAAATCCTTGGCTCGCCACAATTGAGCCTGACCATCAACCACGGTTTTACGAATATAATGACCAGTTGCCACTGAATCAAAGCCGATTTTCTTGGCATATTTTACTAAACGACCCAACTTAACTTGTTTATTACACAAAACACAAGGATTGGGTGTTCGGCCATTTTGATAATCATCTAAAAAACTATTGACTACTCGTTTTTTAAATTCTTGGGCAAAGTTGAGAGCGTAAAGCGGGATACCAATCTTTTGACAAACTGCCTGAGCATCAGCCCAAGACTCCAAAGAACAACAATTATTTTCAGCCGTATCAGCATAATTATCTTTCCAGAACTGTAAAAAAACACCAATCACTTCGTGACCTTGATCATGCAGTATTTGAGCTGCTACAGCTGAATCAACGCCACCGGAAACAGCGACAATAATTTTTCTTTTAGGCTGGCTAGTTTGGGTTATTTTAGTCTTCATAATTCAAATAAAACTAGAGTTTTAGGACAAAATCACACTTTTCCGGCAACTGAAAATCTTTTAAATATTGAAGGTAGGCTTCCTTGTAGTACTTAAACCAATTATCAGGATGATCTAGCGGTAAATAATCTTTGCCCCATTTCTTTTTTTCTCGATCAATTACTCGGTCGGTAGCTTTAGACAAATCAACATCTAAATAAATAGTCTTATCCCAATAGCTACTAATTTCTGCTTCTGACTGAAAAAGAAAAACACCTTCAACTATTAAGATTTTCTTATTAAGTTCTAAGACCTTAACTACTCCGAAATCATTTTTATCATAATCATAAGGATAAAATTCTGCAACCTCTGATTGTCTATTTTTAAATAATTGCAAAATACTGGCCAAATCATGATAACGATACCAATTTTTTCTAAAAACAACTGTTTTATCAGGAGCTTTTTCAATCATTTCCTTTCTATCCTGCCAATGTTTAATAAAATCATCTAAATGAATAACTATTACTTCTTTATTTTGCTTAGCAATAAAATCGGCGATAATTGTCTTACCTGACCCAGCACAACCATCAATAGCCACAATTAACCTACTCTGCTCTAGTGACCATTGTTGAAGTTTTTTATTTACTTTTTCAGCTATTTTCTCTACTTGAATCATAAAATAAAAACCCGACAAACCTTTAGTTTATCGGGTGGTTATTATAAAATATTGCTAATTTTTCTAGCCTGATCTTCGATCATAGCAATATATTTTTCGTAACTTGAAATTTTAGAAAGATTACCATTAGACAAAACAAACACAGTATTAAGAGATAATTTTTCTAAAAAATATCTATCATGAGAAACAACTATTATTGTCCCCTTATAAGAACTCAACAGCTCCTCAAGTGCATCTAAAACTTCAATATCTAAATGATTCGTTGGCTCATCTAGAATTAAAGTATTGATTAATTGTGCCGAGAACATGGCAAGAATAAGACGTGCTCGACCACCAGGACTTAAGATTTCAATCAATGCTTCAATCTGGTTCTTATTAAATCCAAATCTTACAAGTTTAGCGTAAGCTTCTTGTCTACTTAATGACGTTGACTCAACAATAAATTCTAACGGAGTTTTTTTTCTTGGTAATATTTCATGTTCTTGTGCCATGTTGCCAATTTTAACCCCGGAGCCCAATATTATTTGACCTTCCAACGGCTTTATTTCGTTTGTTATTGTTTTTAATAGAGTTGATTTACCGGCACCGTTTAAGCCCATAATACCAACTCTACTACCATATTTAATATCAAAAGAAGCTGGACAAGAAACAAAACCACCTTTATAACCAAAAACCACTCCTAAGCCTTTGATATCAAAATTACCATGTTCAAAGCTTGACTCGATTTCAATTTCAAGCGGTTTTCTTTCGGCTGGTTTTTCTATCTTATCCATCTGATCAATACGTTTTTCTATTGATTTAGCTATTTTTGATGATTTTGCTGACTGGTCACGTTTAAATCCTCTAGAAAACTTATCATTATCGCTTCCTTGCCAACGAGAACCTTTCGCTGCATCATTTTTTTTCTCTCGAGCCCTTTCGGTTAATCTTTCAATCTCTTCTTGCTGGATGCGATATTCCTCTTTTTTGTTAGCTGCAATTTTTGTTTTCATCATCAAATAATCACTATAAATACCTCTGCTAATATTTAACTGATGTGAACTCCAATCAATTTCGAAAATTTTATTAACAACTCGATCAAGAAATTTACGATCATGAGAAACAATAATACAGGCTGCTTCAGATTTTTGTAAAAAATCTTCTAACCAAATTAAAGCAGGAATATCGAGGTTATTTGTTGGCTCATCAAGCAAAAGCAAATCAACACCCCTTAACAAAATCCCCGCTAACACTATTTTACTTTTTTGACCACTGCTTAGTTTAGATAGTGAACACTCAAGATCGATATCATTAAAGCCAAGCCCCGTAAGTATTGTTTTAACCTTATGAACAAAAGAATAACCATCCAGATGCTCATATTTAGCCCTAACATCACTATACCGGCTAGCCTTTAATGGATCTTCTAAATCAAGGGTTAGTTCATCTAATTCTTTCTCAAGTAAGTCAATACCTGCTTCCTTTTTCAAATAATTAATAATGGATTCGCTAGTAGCTAAACTAGTATCTTGAGGAAGGTAACCAATGCAAACGTCACTGGCAATTTCAACACTGCCAGAATCTTGTGTTTCGATTCCAGCAATAATTTTTAACAGTGTTGTCTTTCCGGTTCCATTATGGCCAACAAGTGCTACTTTTTGCCCCCGTGCCAATGAAAAAGAAACATCAGAAATAACACTTAGTGCACCAAAGCTTTTTTGTAGGTTTTGTACTTTTAACATGATAACAAACCTCCTTTTATTTATTTTTTTATTATACCATTGTTAATGAACCACGTCACGTAAAAATGACATAAAAACAAAAAAATATCAAGAGCTACAAAAAAACCGCCCAATAAATAACAGGGCGGTGTTTAGATTATAAATTTTCCTCGTAATAATTTTTAGTTAATTCTTTTGCGCAATTACAGGAAAAATCACCAAACAGATTCAAGAATTTCAATAATAACGCCTTGACGTTCTTGATATTGTTCTGGAAAATATCCAAGATGACATTCATTTGTTCTGGCCCAATAGTTAGCTGTTTTTGAAGACCAACATCATAATCAGTTACCGAAGCAATAGCTGCGTAACATAAACCAAGTTCTTTAGCTAAATAACATTCAGGATATTGGGTCATGTTAACAATATCCCAATTATTTGAAGAAAGCCATTTACTTTCGGCTAGGGTTGAAAAACGCGGTCCTTGAATAACTACAACGGTTCCATCTTTTTTCACCGGCATATTTAAATTATTTGCCGCTGAAGCAATCAAATTTCTTAAATTTTCACAATACGGCTTATCCATTGGTAAATGAACAAAAGAGCCATTATCCATATCAACGTAATCATCCCTACCCCATGTAAGGTTAACAAATTGATCAGGCAAAACAATACTACCTGGCTCAATTTCTTTTTTCAAACTACCGACTATGCAGGTACCAATAACATATTTAACTCCAATTTCTTTAAGTGTTAACAAATTAGCCTTATACGGTACTTTGTGCGGCGCTATACTGTGTTTGGACCCATGTCTAGGAATAAAGGCCACTAATTGTCCATTGACCTCACAAATTAGAATTTCATCAGAAATATCTCCATATTTTGTTTCTGGTTTTATTTTGAAAACGGTTTTTATTTCATCAAATTTGCACATACCAGAACCACCGATAATTCCAATTTTAATTCTGCCTCGAATATCTTCTCCAGATAAATTCATCTAGCACCTCCTCTGAAAATAATTCACTAATTTTATCAGGATGAGAAAAACTTTTTTCAAAATCCAACAAACTCCAAGTACAACCACCTCCACTAAGAGCCTTTGCTTCTCCATTAAAATAAAGTGGCAAATTTTTTCTCCACTCTTTTACAATAGGTTGTTGCCAAATTCTAAAGTCATTACTAATTGACTCTACTTGACCTAGGTTGGATTTATGGAACGGACAGTTAGAAATTTGTCCGTCTGGTTGTACTACTAGTTGATTACCATAGCAGGTACAATCGACTGGATAAAAGTCTTTATCTTCGAATGCTTGCAATTTTCTTTCCATTTGATACTCAAAGTTGGGTATTGTTTGATTTCGAAAATTATTTATTACCCCAGAAGAAGCTTTTTGATAATATTCATTAATCTGACTATCACCAACTATCTCTAAAAGAGCTCGTCCTTTTAAAAAATTAAAGCCAAATTTGTTAACTCCAATCTTTTCAAAGAAAGACGAAAAATTAGAAATCAAATCAATATTAAATGGCGTTATGCTAACCGAAGCGAATGTTGGTATACCGTTATCTACTAACAATTTTATTGATTTGATTACTCGGTCATAAGTTCCATAACCATTGTTGTCAACTCTTAGAATATCATTAATTTCTTTTGGTCCATCAAGACCAATAGTAACCATAACATTATACTCCTTACAAATATTAACAATATCTTCATCAATCAAGACACCGTTGGTTGCTATCATGAAGTTAATTTCTTTCGGTAATAAATTATTCTGAATTTGCTTCTTCAAATATTTAAGAGAAGCTACAATTGTTTTGACATTCAAAAGAGGTTCCCCTCCATAAAAAATAACGTAATATTGATCTGGCTTATTATCAATGTCTTTTAAGTGTTTTTGCCACAAATCTATACCTAAAATAGCATCTTTCTCTGAAAGTAAAATATTACCATTTTCCATTTTTATTTTAGGTATCGGACAATATTTACAACTTAAATTACAGCCCTGAGAAGTCATTAGATATAAAATGGTTGGATTATTTAATTTTTTTTCAAGCAAAAAATTAACCTTCTCAAACTCATCAATATCCTCCTGTGGCTTATCAATAATTAACTTCTTTTCCCTTAATTTATCAACAAAACCGTTGTCATGGTAATAGGTTTTTTGATTCTTGATTTTTAACCACTGATCAACTTCAAAATAGAGCGGATCTGGATGAAGCTCGTGAAATATAGCCACAATCCCTTCTTTTTCTTTAACTCTTAAATATTTCGACCACATAACACCTCCTAATCATGTTTTAAAAACAGCCCCCAGTTTAAATTAACACCAGGGGCTTAAGAGTTTATTTTTTTCGCCAAATTTTTTCAGCTCAGCCCATTGTTCTTGGGTAAGCTGAACGTTTCCACCAAAATCATCTTTAATAATAATTCTGGTAGAATCGGTAAAGTCAATTGTTGGGCAGCATCCTTTTACCCCGCACAATGTGACCACACCTTTTTCTCTGTTAGGATCTAGTGACATAATTCACCTCCTTTTGTTTTTTGTTAAAGACCTAAAGTTAACACCTGTAGTTAACTTCTCCACCTAATATCTACTTACTATATTTTAATATTTTTGTCAATAACAATATTTTTATAAAGCGCAACCACCCGGCAAAAAATCACGATAAAAAGATTGATAAATATCATCCTGAGGTGACAGCCATAATTCTGGCTGACAATCTTCATTGGTAAAATTAAGGTCGCTAACTCCGCGCACAATAGCGGCTGGGGTTTGCTCTGAACATTCACCCATAGCAAAAACAGCCGCTGCCGCTAAAGAATCAACAATATTAGTTTGAGAAATCTTCATTGGTCGACCAAATAAATCAGCTTGACCACGATAATCACGGAGCGGATGAAAACCAGCAAAAGCTAAGCCAATACCAGTCACCCCTAGCCGCAGAGGATTGGAACGACTGTCAGTGATAATAATTCCTAAATTATTTAGCCGGTAGCGCTCTTTGAAAAACTGGTGCCACTCTAGAGCGACTTGTTCAACCCTTTCTGGTAATAAAATATAATTATCCAAAGCATTGCTTTCATCAATCCCAGCCGATGGAGCAATTAAATGATGATGGAGCGTTAAAACAGCATAATTGTGAGGCACCATTGCTCGCGGCAAATAAGCTTGAGATTCTTTAGCAATCAATTCATCTTTATCTGACACTTGTTCAATCGGGATAGAACGACCTTGATGAAGACTGATAATTTTAGAAGTTATTACCAAAACATCATTTTCCTTAAGACCAAAATTATCCAAGGCTTCACTAAGAGCCACAAGAGCATCATCTTGGGGTGGGTTGAGACGCTTAGTTTTTACAGCTAATATTTCCATAAATTATAATTGACCAGATGCAATCGCCTCACGGATAGCAATCATTAAATCATAATAAAACTCCAGATTATTTAAACTAGCTAAACGACGACCAAGCGGCTCATCAATCTTATATAAATAATGCAAATAAGCCAAAGTATAGCGCCGCAAAATCGGCAATCTGGACTCGGGATTAATCGGCTGATCCATTTCGGCAAATTGGCTGTTTTTAATATTTTCAGTTCGATAAAAATTGAGCACCTGCCCGTTTTCACCAACCAAGCGACGATCAGGCTGCCAAAAAAATAGCCGACCATGACGACCTTCTCTAGTTGGAATAACGCAATCAAACATATCAACTCCCCGTTTAACAGCTTCTACAATATTATCCGGATAACCGACACCCATTAAATATCTAGTTTTATCTTCTGGCATATCAAGAGCAATGGCTTCAATTATCCGATACATTTCCTCAGCCGTTTCACCAACTGACAAGCCGCCAATATTATAACCATCAAAATCTAAAGCCACTAAATCAGCCAAACTGCGACGACGCCAATCAATATCCAAACCACCCTGCACAACAGCAAAGAGTAGTGGCTTATTTTCTGGCATTCCCTCGTGATGAAGCTTGGCTCTTTTAGCCCAAGCCGTGGTCCGCTCCACTGACTGTTTAACTTTTTCCGGAGTTGACGGCAAAGCTAAGCACTGATCAAGACAAACAGCAATATCAACACCACAAGCAGCTTGCAAATCCAAAGATAATTCAGGGGTCAAATACTGTTTGCTACCATCCCAAGGCGAATTAAAATGGACGCCATCTTCTTTAATACGCACCAAATTTTGACTATCCGGTCGAACACCGGCTAAAGAAAAAACTTGAAAACCACCACTATCAGTTAAAATCGGACCTTGCCAATCCATAAACTGGTGCAATCCGCCGCGCCGCTTAATCGCTTCTATTCCTGGCCTTAGCAGTAAATGGTAAGTATTAGACAAAGCTACTGGCGCCCCTAGCTGACGCAATTCTTCAGTAGTAATATGTTTAGCCACTCCTTGAGTAGCCACAGTCATGAAAAACGGAGTTGGCACAGCACCGTGCGCTGTTGTTAAGACACCACGACGAGCTGCCGAACGAGTTGATTTTTGCTGTAATTCAAACATGTCTTATTCTTTACGCTTAATCTTTTTAACTCCCAAATAAATAACTTCCGGTTGTTCTGGATCAACAATAATCGACCAGCCAGCCCGAGAAGTCGGTAATTTTTTCGTTGACCAATTAACACCGCCATCAATTGACCGATAAAAAGTAGTATCAGTAGCATAATAAATTTCTTGGCTATTCTTAGGATTAATCGCCAAAACATTAACAATAGTTTTGTCATCTGGAGTTAAAAGACTAATTTGCGTCCAAGCATCACCAGAATTGACTGACTTAAATAAGCCATAATTGGTAGCCAAATAAGTAACCGGCTGATCTTCGGAAGAAATAACTAAATCACTAAACTGATTGCCGATCTTAAATTCATCTAAACTTTTATTAATGTTTTCCCAGCTAGCTCCGCCATCAATGGTTCGAAATAGGCCATTTTTCTGAGTGGCAGCAAACATAATTCGACTATCGCGTGGATTCATGACAATCTTACGAATCGGATCATCAAAACGATTAACCGTCTGCCAACTATTGCCATTATCCCCGCTGCGCAAAACATCACCACGTGAAGTACCAAGATAAACAAAGCCAGCATTGTGGTGATCAATTAGCAGACTAGTAATAACTACCTTAGGATCATTATCATAATAAACTTGATTCCAGGTGCGATTACAATCGGTTGAACGCATCAAACGATTAGCAGTAGCAGCAAAAATGGTACATTTATCACGATAATCAATTGCCACCACATTAATGCTAAGCTTACCCAGGCTAGTAGCAATCTGCCAGTTTTGCGCTCCATCATAACTATAAGCTAAGCCGCTATCGCTACTGGCAAAATAAAGAGCTCGATGATCACCAGGATCAAGCGCTAGAGCATTACTATTGAGAGTACTGATACTACTTGGTCTTCCGGTAGCAGTTGGAATATTACTCGCCACCAACCAAGAATCACCACGATTGGTACTACGAAAAACACCGCCAGCATCCGGTGAACCAGCCTGCTTACTGGCTCCACTATTAACGCTAATCGAACAGCCAGTCAGCATCGTGGCCACAACTAAACCCAAAACAATCTGACGGCTAATTAAAGTTAATTTAAGCATAAAGCTAATTATTGGCGGTCAAGTTATGGAAAACCAAGTTCGGTTGAACATTGGCAACCAAATATTCTCGAGCAGCGCCTAATTTAGTAAATAGATTAAGTAAATCAGTCCAAGCCATTGCTGCCGCAGCAGCTGTTAATTCTTGGCGCATAAACCAGTGCTGGATTAAAGGAGTCTGGTCCTGTTTGATTAATAACAAATCACGAGCTAAACCTAACCAAACTTGCCACAGACTCCATTCAGCTTCACCAGCAGAAGCGGCGGTTTTTGGATAAAGCTCGCTCAAATAAGCTAAGCGCTCAGCTAAGTTGCGAGCTCTAATTAATTTTAGTAGAAGTTGCGCTGACTGGCAATAAGCTAGATATAAATTCGGTTGCTCCAAAAAACGAATCGCTAGATTGGGGCGACCCAAAGCAACTTGGGCTAAATCTTTAGCCAGCTCCCGATTGGTCCCGCGTTCATCAACTAAATAATCATAAATCAGACCAGTATCAACTGGATAGAAACGAAAAACTTGACTTCTCGAAACAATCGTTCCAGGAATGGCAGCAATATTTTCTACTAATAAAATAAAAACAACCTTAGCCTTAGGCTCCTCTAAGTTTTTTAATAAAGCATTGGCAGCCGAGTCGCTTAAAGTCTCAGCATGACGAATAATAACTACCTGATAATTATCAGCAAATGATGACAAACTGACTTTTTCCAAAAGTTCGCGCACTTGTTCGATGCCAATTTTTTTCTTATCTGGCAATAAATCAACTTCATAAAAATCAGGATAAACACCGCGCGCTGTCTGCTGGCAAGCTGAACACTGACCGCAAGGCCAATTGGTGCCTGGTTCTTGACGATGCTGGCAAACCAAGGTTCGAGCAAAATTTTTAGCTACACTAGCCTTACCAATATCGGCTGGACCAACTAAAAGATAGCAATGAGATATCTGTTCCGAAATTAAATGAGCCGCCCAAGAACGGACAACCCGCTCATTGCCAATATGCGACCACTGTAGTTGATGACCTTGTATTTCCATAGTTACTCTTAGATTATCACGACCCCGCCTGATTGGCAATAAAAAAAGACCACATTGTTAGATGTGGTCTCATAAAAGTTTAATGTTTTTCCCAACCTTTTTTGGTTAGGTTTTTACCATTCTGGTAATCTATTTTGGAATAGATTTTTTTTACCTCCTCGAAGTTCTTTAGAGAAACAACAAAAGACGCATTTGTAAAAGCATCTTTTTTTACAAACGGTTTAATAACTTTTCTGATTTCTTTTACTTCAATGAAATCAGTTTCATCCAAGGGGTTTAAAGAGGATATCTCAAGACCCTCTTTTTTTTCAACAACTCTTATTAATTTAAGAGTTATGTAATACTTTCCGCAAGAAGGATTGTGATAAAAATTTACAAAATAATTAAATCCATTTTTTTCAAATGAATTTTCAGGTAATATTGGAATAGATTGGTTAAGGTTTGTTACCACTACCCCATTTTTTATAACCACAGATTCCTTTTCTCCAGCAAATATGACTACCTGATCTTCGCTGTTAATGTTTACCCCATTATTGTGCTTAGGCACAATAATTTTCTCAAAAGTTTCTGCAAAAGCAAGGTTAAAAGACAGTATAATAAACAGAGTGACAGTAACGGCCAGTTTTTTTGTGTTGGTATTAGTTTTCATTTTTAACTCTTTCTCCCCGATATCTTTCCTCGGTGGCGGGATTTTTGTTTTTTTAGTTGTTAATAATACAACTTTGTATAATATCATATAATCAGATTTGTGTCAAGAGGTAGTATTTACATAATAATCAAAAGATATTCTTATAATTCTTCCTTGGCTAATTCATAGATGGTTTCGATTTGTTCATCGGTTAAGGCACCTTGCCAAAGAGTTAGTTCATCAAGATCAATTGGCTGAGCATCCTGGGCAATAATTAGCTTACTCAGCGACTCGACTAACCAGGGACGACTTTCTCGCCATAGCGGCTGACCATCAAAATAAAGCGTTAGCTGGTAACGATACGAATCATAAACTAAAGCTGTCTGATGCCACTCATTATCCTCGATAGTCATAGTTAAAGGATACCAAGCTTGCCCATTGTAATGAACCTTTAAACCATAGCTGCCTAAAGTTAACCCAAAAAGATCTCCGCCATTATTACCAGATAACCACAAATTAATCCGGTCTTCCTGACTATAGTCACTATTTTTCCACCAGAGCGATAAAGAAACATCTTGGTTATTTAATTCTTCCAGTAAACTCGCCTGCGGATCATTGGGGTGTTCAATCCTGACACCATACTCAAAAGGACTATAGATACGATTATTAAGTGGCTCTAAAGCAACTTGTTGCAAGTTATCCAGATTTAAAGATGAAATTGGCTGGTCAAACGACCACAAATATTTAGCTACAGCCGGGGCCTGTTCTTCTCTAGCCGTTAATGGCTCTAGCGGCTGAGATAAATAAAATAATTGTTTAACCTCGGCTTCATTTAAGGCTCTTTGCCAAAGAGCTATTTCATCGCGACCCATCGGATAATTTTCATCAGCTAATTCCAATTTAATAATACTAGTCATGGGGCGGTAATCGACGGTTTGGCTAAACTTTAGCTGGCCATCAACAAAAAACTTCAAGTCACCGCGATTTTTAGTTAAAGTAACTAGGTGCCAGCTATTATCAAGCGGCATAACATTTTCCATAACATAATAATTGCCATTATTCCAAAGCTGTGAATTATAGATACTTAAAGTTAAACCTAAAGCAATCTGACCATCAGCGGTTATTAGATATTCATGGCCACGGCCGTCATTAGGGTAAGAATCGTTGCGCCACCAATAACTAAAGGTTACATAATCGGGATTTATATTATCTAAAACAGCCTCAGCTTTTGGTTGCTCCCAGGTTTGATAAACAGCACAATCATATTGACCGCCAACCCAAGTAAACGGATGATTAATAAAATCAGCCGAACCAATTGAATCTTTGGTATTTCGGCCAAAACATTCATCAAAATGCCAGAGATGCTTTAAGTCAGGACTAAATCTTTCTTGATTATAAATCTGGCCAGTTCCAGAACGCGACCAAACATTAGTTTGCTCAATAAAATCATGAGCATTGTTATCACTATCAAAACCATTGCCTAAAGAAAAATGATTGCCGCCCTCAATTAAATCATTGGCTGTCGAAGTTACCACAGCTTTACGTTGCAGCGAGTAACCTTGCGCTAAATCAGCTATTGCCGCCTCCCCTTCCGGCTCTACGGATTGATTGTAACCGATTCGATCCAGCTCAACTCCCAAATTATCAACAACTCGCCAGTGTCCGCCATCATCACTAAGTCCCCAATTGCCTTCATGCTGATAATCTGGAATTAATTCTCTGGAATAATCTTTAGAAGCTAATAAAAAGTAACCATGCGCTTCAATCTGGCTACCATCAGGCAAACCATTGCTGCCGCTGCGATTAATCCAAGTATTGCCACTGGCCGAGCGAGTTTGCAGCCGCCAAGCAGATAAATCAACCGCTTTATTGTTGGGATTATAAAGCTCAACAAATTCATCGCTAGCCCCGGCTGGACCACGGGTTGCTAATTGGCTGATAACAACTTTAAGCGATGGCTCCGGCTCTTTTTCTAACAGAACCGTCCAGGCATCAGCCCCTGAATCAGTTGGCCAATATTCACGATTACCAGCTGTGTCATAAGCCCGCGACCGAAAAGAAATCTTTTGTCCAGGCTGAGCAGGCAAACTAAAAACGGCTTGCCGATAATTAACCTCACTTAGCCAATTATCCCAACTACCGCTACCTAAACGATAATCAATATCAAACAACAACTCAGCCGGGGTAGATGAATTATCACTACCCTGCCAGCTAACTGTAAAACCAAGCTCTTCGACAGTTTCCGGTAAGGTATCTACAGTTGAGCTAGGCGCTATTTTATCAATTACCGCTTGACTGCTAGTGGGGGTAGTGGTAGCAGTTGAAGTAGCAGTCGTTCCAGTAGTTGTATTAGGCGAAACTATTTTCCATTTATGCGTTAATTTAGCCGAATAATTACCAGCTGTATCTTGAGCGCGAACAATTATTTGATGCTGGCCTAAAGCTAGATCTCCATAAGAAAAATCTTCACTACAAGCTTTTTCTTGGCTATCATCGAGCTGACAAAAGAAATTAGCCGATTCGTTAACGCTAAGCGAAAAATCAGCTGACCGCTCCGACACTGTGCTCGATGGCTTACTGAGCCAACTGATTTTCGGCCGGGTCTTGTCAATCAGCCATGACCAAGTGGCTGGCGACTGATCAATACTGCCGGCCTGATCAATGGCCCGCACTTGAAGCTGATACTCACCGCTAACCAGGTTTTTAATCTGATAATCACTATCACATTTACGCCAATTTTTATCATTTAATTGACACTCATAAGTAGCTATTTTGTTAGCTGAAAACAAAAAATTAGCCGTTCCAGTATTAACCGCACTAGGAGGACCACTTTTAATATAAGTTTCCGGTGGCTGGCTATCAGAAGAAATATTAGCTCGAGTTGAGGCAACAGTATAGGAAGTAGAAGCAACACTAGCACTAGCTTTGGTGGTTGTAGCTTTGGTGGTTGTAGCTTTGGTGGTTGTAGCTTTGGTGGTTGTAGCTTTAGTGGTTGTAGCGGTCTTAGTTTTGTTAGTCGTAGCCTTGGCAGTTGTAGCAATTGTAGCTTTAGTAGCCGTGGCTTTGCTAGTTGTAGCAATTGTAACGGTTGTAGCTTTAGTAGTTGTAGTAGCTCGAGTGGTAGTAGCTCTAGCGGCTGGCGTAGTGGTTGCTTTAGTAGTGATTGTTTTAGCCAAGACAGTGGCACTAGCCTTAGTGGTGGCCGGTAGACCATCGACTGACAAGAAAAATAACCGCAGCAGTTCAGCACCATAACCAATAGCTAGTGGCGATAGCTGCTGCCAATAATCAGCATGAACTTGATCATCAAGAAAAAATCGCTGACGATTGGCTTGATAATAAACCAGCTTATAGCCACGATAATTAATATAACCACTAGTTGCTGGCCTAAGAGAATAGCTAATTGTATCTTGACTAAAATAATGTTGACTGACTGCTAAAGCTAGCTGACGAAAACAATCACGATAATCAAGACAGCGCGGATAAACCATTCCCGGATAACTACTGAGCTGATCACGATTTTGCCAAAGCCAATTTTCATAACTATCACCCAACTCATGAGGATCATTACGAACATGAGCCGGCACACTCATGTCTTGAAGTAAATGAAGAACATGACCAAGATTAGTAAAAGCTTTTTCTAGATTACCTTGACGATAAAATTCGATAGCTTGATTCCAACTAAACTTACCCTGGTAAAGCCAACTCGCTTGCCGGTCGCCAGTTTGCCCCCAGTCCGGTGCGGTGGCTAAATTCATAGTGGCGTAAAGACCTCTATTTAAGGGCTGATCAGTTTGTGGTGACCAAAAATGATGGAGTGTGCGACTAATTGGCTGATCTTCAGCAGCAGCTCCAGCAATGAGCCAAGCTTTTTCCTCGGTCGCGATAGCTCGAGCTGATTGCTCAGCTGTCCAAGTAGTCAGTCTTTGATGAGTAACACCAACATCATAAGCATTAGCTATTTTTAATGGCAACAATAAATTTGGCCATAATAAAAAGCCAAGACCAATAAAAATAACAATTCCCCTCCGCCACATATTTTTAATAAATATCGCCAATCTGCCAACGACCAGCTAGATTTTGATAAAGCTCGATTTGCCCCAGTGGCCGACCTAAGTCTTGACTCTGATAAGTCAAAATGGCTCGCTGTTTGCAAGCCACTGCTTCTGGCAGACAATCACTTTGAAAATATAAATCAACAGTTTCCGGTAAAGCTCGATCTAACTGCCAGAGTGCTTCATCTTGCCAAACTTGACGATAATAATCGCGCCGCAGACCAATAATCAAAGAGAGGGCGGTTTCTTTTTGATTATCCTGTAGTGCTTGCCAAAAAGCATGATAGGTTGTTTCTGGAGTTTCTTCACCCAAACTAGCTTCGGCATCTTGAATAAAAGGTTGAGTAATTTTTTTCTGCCAAACCATTAAGCGATAACGCGGATAATAAAAAATAATTATCGCTATTAAACTATTTAGACCAAGAAACAAAAGGACAATAAAGCGATAGCGCTTAATTAATTGCACAACTTTAAACCACATATATTTAAAGCGGGAGGTTTATTAAGCCGCTCGGCTAGGCCAGCCAGATTCAACGCTCCCCCCTTAAACGCTGAAGATAAGCCGATCTAACCGAGCCACTCAACAAAATAAAAACAACTAGCGGACGCTAATTGTTTTTGCCCCCCCTAAAATATACTTGAATTTTTAATTAACTATTGGAAAATTTTCCATAGTACTTGAACCAATACCAATCGGAACATTAGCGCCATTTTCACCAGGAACAACCGGAGCTGATTGACCTGACCAATCTTTAGTCCAATATTCATTTTGACGCATAACCTTATAAGCATCACCTGGATTACCCAAGAAATAACGCTTACCATCACTAGCTACATACCAAGCTGACTTATC
>ENA-UPXM01000930-UPXM01000930.1-activated-sludge-metagenome-genome-assembly--contig:-NODE-930-length-40764-cov-6.587045_pt1 | contig 40764 bp, 45 predicted proteins | sample MGYA00238178_ERZ772708 | MGnify/ENA primary metagenome ERZ772708 (study PRJEB29002, sample SAMN05720212) | activated sludge metagenome | isolation source: anaerobic digester from wastewater... | reverse complement strand
GTGGTATTATACTGATAACAATCAGAAAGATGGTGGGTGGGGAATTATTAAAAGATGAATTATATGATGCGAGACTTTTGATTTCACGGAGTGAAAATGATGAATAAGAATGCAACATTTGAAAATAATGGCATGACGGTGTCAACGGAAAGTGTAATATTGGATCTTGAAGAAATTCTCAGAACTATTAATAATTTTGAAGATGGTGGTTTGCTGAATAGAACCGTTCGTGCATATTATGCTGGTGGCACGTTGTGTGTTGACACCCCGAATGGTAAAAATTGTTTAATGCTCACCATGCGAGATGGAACATTACCGAAAGAGGTTCGAATACTTTTGGCGAAGATTTATATTTCAGCTAAGACACCAACCCACGCATTTTATGATTATGCAATTGAATATCTTAAATCTCAAAATGTCGAATTCAAACCAGGTTGCATCACGCTTGAACCAAAGAAAGCATACTTTATTGTGATGATCACACCTGAAGGTGAAAGACAATACTTATGTCAAACGGGCCTTTTTAGTCAATGGAATACAACCTTTGATGTTACTAAAATGGTTCTTTTTGAAAATGAAAAAGATGTTCAAATTAGAATAGATGCAATCAAGCTATCAAAGTTATCAGAAAATACTTTTTATAGAGGTTCTCTTAGAACTGATAGGAATATCTATTTAGTAACAGAGGAGAAAGAAAATGCCATTCAGCAAACCAATAATTGATTTACTTCTCTATAGAGGTCATACCGGTGAGGTTCGGTATGATGAAAAGAATAAGATCTACTATGTCAAAGATGTAAGCGCTCATACTTTATTGTGTGCGTGCGCTACCAAACAGGAAAACATTAAATCAGAATTCCAAGACCGTGTTGATTCTTATTTCCAAATAGTGGAAATGCATGGTAAAGAAGCATATCAAGATGACCCTAAGATATGCAATTGTTGTGATAATCCTCGGGATACGAAGGATGAAATAACATTCTGTAAATGCTGCGGGGTAATTTCTGCAAAACCATCTGCGGTAATGCAGAAGATCACATATGCATAATGTGTAGAGAATTTTACTTTGATGATAAGGAAGAAGAAATGCTTCATGAAAATACCTGATCCTCTATATCCTTGTAGTGTTTGCATGATAAAACAATTTGCTAGCGAGTCCGTATATAATAGTGATGAACTAAGATTGGTTGGTGAGGAATTCGTATGTAAAGAATGTTATTATGATTCTTTAGCTGAGCAAGGTTTGGAAGCTTTTGAATCTGGACCGGATTTTGAAAAATTTCCAACATTAAAAGAAATACTTAATTTTCAAGAAAACCGAAAGGATTAGTATGTTCTTAATTGAGTGGCATGACGACGCAGAGAAAGAGGAAAAGTTAAACTACGCATGTCCCAGCCTTGAAGAAGTTATAGTTACTCTTAAAGCTTTGACCATCTATCATGAATACTTAAGTGGTATTGGCAAAGTAACAAGTAGCTATATTTATAACGTTAAAATCTATAATCATCGTAGAGAGATTTATGATGATTGGGAAGATCCAGCGACGGGTATTAATGATCCTCTTGAATTATGGGAGTATCTACATGGAAAATTATAAAAATAATTAGGAGATATCATGAACTACCTTTATGCCTCAATTTCCACTTTAGTTATACTCTTTGTCATTTCGTATAAACGCTATCGAGATGCAAGAAGACGAAAACGGCTTAATCAAAAAGTCATCTACAATCGGTACAAGAGAAGTATTGGGAGTGAACATGAACAATTACTTTGATCCGTTCATTATGCTAAGGCCTACGAGTATCATAATAATGGTCATAGCAGCATTAATCTACAATCATTATAAGAAGGAAAGATAACATGGGATTTATCATTGCCCAAAGAAAAGAACGATACAAAGATGTTTGGTTGGAAAAGTACAGACCATCTTCTTTGGATGAAATCGTTCTTGATGCCAACTATAAAAGAAAATTCAAAGAAATGATTGCTGATGACTTTGTACCACATCTCCTCTTCCTTGGAAGTGCTGGTACTGGTAAGACTACTCTTGCCTATATTCTATTAGATAGTGTCATACACGATGAGTGTGATTATTTGGAAATGAATGGTTCATTGAAAAGGGGTATAGGCCAAATCAATGCACTAAACGATTTCATTAAATCAGAAAGCTTCTTGTCTAAACGTAAGGTTATATTCATAGATGAGGCTGATAAGCTGACTTCAGACGCTCAGGATGCTTTAAGAAACATTCTTGAACAGGAGTCAGATCATCTCAGTTTCATATTCACCGGTAACCATGCGTACAAGATAATTGATCCTATTCAATCTAGAATGCAGACTTATCGGTTTGAACGACTTCCTAAAGATTATGTTCAAAAGTATGTATTCGATGTTATGGATAAAGAAGCCATCACATATCAAAAGCAGGATGTTGATTACATCATTAATGCAACTTATCCAGATTTGAGAAAGTGTCTCAATGAAATTAACAAGGTTGTTTACAGAGATTCCGGGGATGGTAAAATACTATCACTTGGAAATGCTGGTGCTAACTTTCTTGTTGAACAGAAATTCCTTGAGAACCTTATTTCAATAGCTAATGCCCAAGCAACCAAGTCTGACCCCAATCAATTCATACGAGAAGCTTATGCTCATATTGATGCGGATAACATGGATTATCTGCTGACCTTTGAAAAAATATATGAGCATTTCAGAACCATAGGATTCAGGACTCTGACCAGTAAGTTTTACAATGATGTTGCTAAAGTCATAAGTCCGAAATATCTCATGGCTGAATATCTCGGCGAATTTCTAAAAATGGTTTTAAGATAAAGGGGTAGTTAGTTTATGGGTACTTGTCCTAAATGTAAATTGGAAAATTTCGCGTATAATGATGATGACTTTTGTCCTGATTGTTTCGAGGACAAAGATGAAGAAATCACAATACCTAAGAAATTGCCCAGTGAAACATTTCAGAGATTCAAAAAGAAAATAATCAAAGAGAACTAAGATGGCCAAAGAAATTAACACAAACGAAGCTATCGATATCTTAAAAGATAGCATTCGTTGTGTTCGAAGGGCCAACAACGGTGAGTTTATATTTAAGTGCCCGTTTTGTGGAGACAATGATAATCCATATCACGGGCATTTATATATAAATCCAAACATGGGAGTATTCAATTGTTATAAGTGTGACATGGGCGGGAATATTAATAGGCTCTTATATCTCTTCGAAGGTAGTAAGTTCAGGGTGCCTGGAATACAATATACCTACAAGAAAGCAAACCTTAAGAGCGGTGGTTTAACCAATAATAGCGGTAACTTTGAAAGATATCTTAATGATGTTCAAATCAAAGTTAAAATGAATCCAACATTTCATTTGCAAAATTCGGTTGACCAGTACCCCATGTATATGTATAAGCACACCTATTTAATGGATCGAGTGATCAAAGATAAAAGCATCTTGTCTCTATTGGATAGAACCAATACCACTCAGCACCTATTGACGTATTATTCAGAGCATTTCATGCAGAGGTATATTGAGTGTGGTGCTCTACCTAATAGTAAGAACATTACGGAGTTCGTTAATCAATACATTCTTTCTAGATACACAAGCTTAATGTTTCTTGGATATCACAAGACTCTTTCCTTATTTAAGAATGATTCAACAGATATCAAATACTTCAAGATCAAGAAGAATATCTTTTACGGAGAAGAAAACTTTTGGGATTTCTTCATGATCATTAACCAGAATAAGTACACCGGTTCTTTGAATGATCTATATAAGGAAAAAGAGTTAAATGTATATTTTGCGGAGGGGGTATTTGATGCATTGAACCTATACCTCTATAATCCAAAGTATGCAACTGGTGTCGAACCGGACATCATTTTGGCAACTGGTAGTAAAGTTTCTTATGCATCTGCTTTATATTTCATACGCGATACGTTCATGAAGCGAGTTACATCTCATGTATTCCTTGACCCCGAAATTCGTTACAAAGAGTTTGCTAAAAAATATCGTTTATTAAAACGAGTTTATAATAAAGCCATTTTCTATCAGAACGGAAGTTTTGATTATGGTGATATTAAAAAGGATGATTTAGGCAAAATCAAAATTTGTGACATAATGGGGTAACGTAATAATGAAAACTGATGAATTTAGTCGAAGTTTAAAGAAGAATGTTTACATTTCAAAGATCAAAGACATGCCGTCGTTCATACAATTGATTAACAACATCTACAAATCAATCATCGGCAAAAACACCATAGAGGAGTTCTTCTATAAATTCGATAGAGTTCTCAGTGTTCAAATCAAAAAAGAAACAACTGAACTTTTTCAATTTGAGCTTTTCTTAAAGAATGTTAAATCAAACTTTCAAATGTATCTTGAAGACCTATACTCATTGTTATATCTTTTCTTTATTGATATAGATGTTCATGATGTAGTTATCAACAAGAATAATGATGATGTTCATGCTAAATTAAAAATCAAATTTGATGTTAAGAATGAGCATAATCTTTTAATCAAAGACTTGCTCTTGAGAATACGAAGAATTAAAAAACCAAGGAGTGCTACCCCGTGAATAGTTATACCCAAACCATTAGTGTCGAGAAGTATAAACAATTCTTAAATTGTCTTTATACGGTATCCAACTACATTGAAGATCTTGATATCAAGCAGGGTTTGATCAGACAGAGAACGGCTGATAAACAGATTTGCGTTGAAATGAATCTGTCCTCAATTTTTAAACAAGATCTTTGTGTAGCAGATATTAAATCAAAGCTTGAACTAATGGAATTGTTGATTGATGATGGTACTGACGATATCACCATTCAACAGGCTGATAAAGTTTGGTTCGTTTATAGCAAAAAGACTGTATTCAAATTTTCTTGGGCTTCAGCATCTAGACTTAGTACATCATTCATTGAAGATGATGTTTTCGCAAATTTCACCAAGAATACAGATCAGGGTAAGTTCTTGTTTGAAATTGATCTTAATGAAAGATGTGATCTTCATAAGAAGATGAAAAAGGTTTGCGAGAAGTTCAATTCTGATAAGATTGTTGTTTCAATTGATGATAAAGCAATTGCTATGACTATTGAATCAGAAGATAAAAGGAACACTGGTGTTGTCTATAAAACTCAGAATACCACTAACCTTGAAAAACAATGCATCATAGCCAGATCAAGTTTCATTGAAAAGATCGATGCTAAATATCTCAAGAAAATTGTATTCTATAGCTATGTAGCTGACAATCCAACTATGTCATTAAGCAAAGCAACATGCGACGTGGAAACTCTTCCAATGTCCTTGTATGCGGTTTGCAAGCACTCTAAATAATTAATCGGGAGACTTAGTATGCTAACTGATAGTTCCGTATTGGAATTCATTAAGTTTGGTTTGGGATATCCATTTACGGAAATAGAGTTGATGGATAAAGATATCTTATATCGTTGCAAGAAGGTTGTTTTACAAAGATTCTTTTCTAAGTATGTACCGGTATATAAATACTTGGTTATCAACAGAGAAGATGAAAATGTTAAGACAAGCGCATCAAACAGATTTAAGATTCTTGATCCGGATAATGCTGGCATACTAAGTGTCTATGATGTAATCACTGATAATGTTATTTTCCAAGGGGGCTCAATTATGGGCTCCTTTGGTATGTCATATGATCAGTTACCCAACTGGTATATTGATTATCAGAATCGAGCAACAATTTCTTTGACTACCCATTGGTATCAAATATTTGAATTTGTCCATCCCATCTATATAGACATAAGACCGAATATGTCAATAGCTGGTAAGTTCATGGTTTGCTATGAAGCTCAACATGTAAACTTTGAATCAATTCCGGCATACAGGGAATCACTATTTCTTGAATTAGCTTTGGCTTACATCCAGTTAAATATATCAGTCATCAGAAGGAAGTACCAAACTATTGAAACAACCTTTGGTGAAGTTAAATTAAATTGGGAAGATATCAAGGCTGATGGTAAAGAACTATGGGATAACACCATAGCAAAACTAGAGTTGATTCCTCCTAGAGTTATAGTGGATGTAGGATAAAATAACATGCAAGTATTTGGTATTGATTTAAGCAAGAATCATTTTGGGTTTTGTCATATATCTGAAACCGGTAAAACGACTTTAAGGTATGTATACTTCAAAGAATATCTTCAAAAAGAGCAAAAGCAGAATTTAGGACGATATGCAAAAGTTCAAGAACGTGTTATTGATAATGACAAATTCCTTTTTGAAAAGATACGATTTTCTTATGATAATAAGAATTACAACCAGATTCAAATGGATGCTTTAAAAAGTCAACTGAATTTGTCTCTGCTTGAGGATTATATAGCAATAGTTGATGGGCCCAAGTTCGTGGTGTTAGAAGATTATGTAATGCAGGGCGAGCGAATAGTCCAGTTAGTTCACGTAGGGGAATCATTCAAGTACCAATTTGCTAATAAAGAAAAATGGAAGTCCGTCATTTTATATTTATGCCCATCAGTATCATGGAAAGCGGCAACATGGAGTAAACTCAAGTTACCACCTGGTCATAAACTTGATGCGTATGAAAAAATAGATATGGCATTGAAAGATGATGAAACATATCAATACATAAAGTCACTACAAGAGAGAGAAGATGTTACCAAAGATCTAATTGATTCTTATGGTCTAGCAAGGATGCATAGGTATTATAGCGAGGTTTTTTTAGCTACCAACTCAAAACGAATATTTGTATTCTGATAAACTAAATAGGAGAACACTCATGTCTGACAATAACTCTATCTGTGTCAAGTTTTATGGCCGGAAAGGAGTGGGAAAATTTCTTAAGCTTGTCAATCTTGAATATGAATCATTAGACGGTAATGTTTTAAAAGTTCATAAAAACTCTAATAAGACCACATTGGCCTATCACCTTTTTAAAGGCCAAGCCAAAGTGACTATTGTCTTCACGTTTTACACAACGGGATGGACCGTGGTGATAGATTCCAACACTGGGTTTGAGTCTACAATTTTGGGAACAATAGATCCAATGACGTCCGTGACGCTATCAACATCCAAAGAGATGTTTGAATTTATCAATAAGCATAAAAAGAGCGGTGATATTGATTTTTACATTGATGATTTCTATGACTTGCTTTATGTATTTCTCACATCTATTGATATATTACAGGTGGATGCAGAACAGAATCATGATGATGTTGAAACTAAGGTTTCTATAAAGTTCAATATCAAAAATGAAAATAATAGCGTTGTGAAAAAATTAATCAATTCTCTCAAGTCATTAAAGAAAATGGAGATTAAAAAATGATCATAAGAAAAAAGTTCAAATTTGAATCGGCCCATATTGTAAGAGAAGCAGTATCCGAACGTTGTAAATTTTCCATACATGGGCACAGTTATGTAGTGGAAGTAGCCTTGCACGGCAAGACACAGCAGCCAGGTGGCATGCTTCTGGATTTTATCGAATTCAAGAACAATGGTATTAAAGACTTCATTGATAACTTTGACCATGCAACCGTTGTATGGTGTAAAGATTCGGATGAATACAAACAGGCGATTCTGGACCATTCAAAAAGAATTGTGTCCATGGAGTTGAATCCGACCGCAGAGAATATGGCCATGTTCTTTCATTTCTATATTCAAACGATTCTAAATCTTAACCCGAAGCTTGAGTATGTGAAAGTGAAATGGGTCAGAGTTCATGAAACCGACACTGGTTATGCAGAATCCGAAGAATCAGATTTTGAAAATATGCCATCTGAATACTTTGGATATTCGGTGATGAAATAACTATGGATGTGCATAAAATTTGTCACATGATCACGCCGGGTCTTGATTCAATGTGTGCATACTTTTACATCATGGAACGATGCATGACTCCAGGTATGGATCTTGAATTGATACATGTTGGTTTAAGTCCCATGTATTCTCATATTGAAGAATCCAAATTGGATTATATAAAAAGTCGAGGTTGGATTAAACACCCAATTCGAAAATTAAATATTCCAGATGTGAAGATGTTCATTCAAGAAGATCCAGATGCATTTATTCCATCTAGAAATCTTCTTCTAGCAACTCTGGTTGATGTAACTGCAATACCTGATAGAAATTATTCAAATTTGATTTCATTTGGATTTAACTCGGACGATCGAGTATATGATTCAAGTGATGTATTTTGCGAATTAGCATCATCCATTCTTTCTCCAGGTGTTTCCATGGGCAGTTTGGTAAGGCATATGACCAAGAGTGAACTACTTAAATGGTTTGTCATGGAATCAAATACTTTATCAAAAGAAGAGAAGTATGAACTTATAGATAACACATATTCATGCTATTCTGGTAAATTTATTGAATGCTTAAAATGTAATGCTTGTTTCAGAAAAAATGTTGCTTTGTGTGAAATTGGTATTACTCGAGAAATGAATGATTTCAATTTCTTACATAAGAGGCTTTCAATACTCAATGATGAAACCGTATCAGATGAAAGGAAAAGAAACATCATCCAATATGTAGTTCATTTAGTTTCACAACATGATCGTTATGCCGAGTTTTTCAAATATATTAAGGAGATATGATCTTGCAAGTCAAAATTGATAAGAAGAGCAAACTCACATTTACCAACCCATCCAATAAAGATGATGTGTTGGAAATTATTATCATGCAACCAAGCATTGCTAATAAGTCTAAACCCTATTTGGAATACTTAAATAATATTCTTGACACCGATAAAAATAAAGCATGGTTCTTTAATATCATCAAGAAGTTCAAACTAACCCAGGATGATGACTTGATCTATAAAGAATTTCTTGATAAGATCATAGCCATTGGCGCTGCTTATAGCGAGAAGATGAGAAAAGTTGTAGATATTTCTAGCTTTGTCAATCGCAAAAAGAAAACTAATCATAGTGTTCTTTTTGAAGAAGATGAAGTTTATGAAATATATCTACTGTCTTCAATAATCAAGCTTTATTCAATATTCTCCGGCACTAACTTGGTTGAACATAATCTGGATAAAATCAATAAGAGAGCTTTTGAATATATCATTAGAACTCTCAATTTGAAAAAGACCATCGATAAAATTCACCATGTGGTCTATACGAAATTATTTAAATGTGTTGGTCTAGACCCCACAATTATGAAAACGATACAACTGAGATCAACTATGAGCGAAGATGATTTCGTATTGTATCTTTTTGATTATGTCCTATCAGCAATTCTGGTGATTTATGATATGGTTAGAAATCCAATAACTTTTATCGTAACATCTGTTGATCAGGTTATGATATGGCATTATCGAGGGCTGTATCAGAAATCTATTGCTTATAAAGACACAGGGGAATTGTTTGGTAAATCTATGGTTAGCACCAATTTACCAGATAGAATCATCGCTGATAAGATTTATGAATATATTCAGAATTTTGTCAGTGTGAGAAACAATGAGCATGGTGTAATTATTGAAGATGGTAATGATCAAATCACCGATAGACACTTCCATAACTTCTTTGTGATGCCTCTCTATGCAAGACTTTTCAATATTAAAAAGTTTGATGATTATAACTCATTTCAGAAAATGAATATTCAATTGTACTTGTATTATACGATGAAAGATTTTGTAGAAAAGGTTGGAGCAGAATTATTTCCTGAACTAATCGAAGAGAAAATGTCAAAGGATAAAAATTCATTTGAAAAATTCAAACTTCTTGAAATTCTAAAGCGAGTTCCTTTAGCAACCGAGAATCGTTATAAGGTATCTAATACGGATATCTTTGAAGATGATGAATTTATGATTGATTCTTCTTTGAGGACCAATCGAAATTACATGGGGTTCCAATATAACAACACGTATCGAATTGAAAACTTGAGCGAAATCTTGACTAGTGATTTTAAGTTTTATGGTATCAATAATATCATGATTCTTAATAACTATCTCAAGGTTATAATGAATGTTCTAACTAGTTTGACGTTCAAGAATCTGTTTACGTTTGATCTTTCTAAAAGCGAGTTTAAAGCAAAGAAATTTGCTAAGCAGTTGGAGTTGGAAATCTTCCCATTCCTTATGGTCATACTTGATAATAAGCTACCATTCTTTAATGAATATTCAAAGTATATTTCTAACATGTATTGCATCAACCGGAAATAAGGAGAATCTTTGTGGGTAAAAAATTCAAATACATCATCGACGATACATACGTAACAGTACTTTTTCCATCAAAAGAAGGCGGAGCCAAAACTCTGCACAAAGGTGACACTCTCTTTGAAACTGCTAAGCAGCTTCTTAGTGATAGATCAATCTTCCAGAGAGTTTATCAGTATATCACAAAGAAACTTGATAAATCAAAGTTTGAAGCTTTGCAAAACAAGGTTGAAAAGATGGATTACATTCGTTCAAAATTGAATGAACTCATGGAATCATCTTCTCATTTCAAGTTTGATATTCAAAATATTACTTCTTATTACAAGTGCAATGGTTATGACACTAAGAGAATCAGAAATGTAATCATTGATAATATCTATAAATGTTATCACGAACAGAAGGCCATTGAAGATATTCAAGAAGAAATTTATGAAAATGAATTTGAGTACATGAAAGTTCTTTTTGATAAAACCTCACTCATCGAAAAATCTTTCAAAGGTACATTCATTTCTATCAAAGATGGATTTTTGTATTATAAGGATGAAAAGTTGCCCGAGGATTGCTTACTCGTTAGACATGTCGTTAAATCTTTGATGCTTGGTATCAAGAGTAATTCATATCTTAACTTCTTGAACCGGGTGATGGCTAATGAAAACAAAGCAGTCAGGAAAGAGCTTTTCCTTTTCTTGGAACATGGTAATTTCCCGATCCACGAAGATGGCAGATTCTCTGCATATAAAAAGATTGCCCCGGATAGGAAAGATTTCTATACTGGTAAAATTGAGCACATCGAAGGTGAAATGCTACCCAGATTATCTGTGAAAGAAGTGGATTTCACTAGAGATAACACCTGTAGCAAAGGATATCATTTTTGTGCTTTTGATTATCTTAATTCATATAGATCCAGGGATGAATACATTCTTATTGAAGTCATTATCGCCCCTGAAGATGTTTTGACTATTCCATCGGATTACAATAATAAGAAAGGTCGAGCGTTCACTTATGAAGTAGGTCCTGAACTTGATAAAAAACTTCGTTCTATTGAACACAAAGATGATCGAATGTTTGAAGATTCAATGACCGACGAAGACTGTGACGAAGATGACGATGATGATTATTATAGTAACGATGGGGATGATGATGATGACGTTGAGGAATATGATGACGATGAGGAATATGAAGACGATGACTTCGAAGATTAAGTAAAGCACCAGGGGCGGGCACTTTAGTCCGCCCCATTTTCATGTTAAAAAAGAAAGGTATAATATGCACCCAATCCAAATAGTTTCGGAGATTTATAGCACCAGTAGCAGGAAGGCTAAAGCCGATATCATCAAAGCTAATCTCGATAATGATAAATTCTTGAGTTTCTTAAAGTATTCAATGGATGATTCAATGATATACGGAGTATCTGAAAATTCATTTGAAGGCATTCTTGGTAAAGATGAGTTTTACTTTAACGCCATACAGGTTAAGAATTATGCGGATGCTGGTTTTGTATGGAATGATACGAAACTTGATACTTTCATTAATGAATTAATACCATATTTACTTTCAAAGAGGACCCATTCTAAAGAGGTCCTTGAAACAATTAAAGAGTTCTTTCAAGATGGACTTAATCAGTTGGAAAGATATTTCTATTACCGATGTATTATCAAAAATTTGTCCATAGCCATTGGTGGTAAGACGATCAATGAAGCAGTTGGTAAAATACTCATTGAACTTTATCAGCCGATGTTGGCGGATAGCGGTCTTGAGAAATTTGAAAAGTGGGTTTTTAAAGAAGATCCGATCTACATGGTTGATACAAAGATCAACGGGTTGAGATTGACATTACATATCAACAGAGACGCATCTGATATAATAATTAAAACCAGGTCTGGTCAGAGATTTTATTTCTTGGAAGATTATTTCAAAGGAACCTGGTTGAATCAAATTGAAGTTCAAGATCATCTAATGGATGTTGCACAATATGAAAGCGTGCTACTTGGTAAGGTTTCGGATGCTAAATGTTTATCAGTTGATGTTGAATTGCAGCACAAGGATAAAACATGGGAATCATCAATTTCAATCATCAATAAAGATGATGTTGAAGTTTATGAATTTGCATCTGAAGAACCAAACTTCTATTTACACATATTTGACATTACTACGGAAAAGCCATTTCTACCGGAAAACTTTGACACCGAGCTTAAAGATGGTTTGGTGTTCGCTGATAGAAGGAAACTTCTTGAAAAGTTTGGTGAGATTTCTAATATCTCCATGAAGTCTTGTAAACTATTTAAAGTGACTGATATGGTCATAAGCAATGACCTGGTTGATGTAGAAAAATTGGCAAAACTTGCAATAGAAAATGGATTCGAGGGCGCGGTAGTCAAACATCCTATGTCCTTCTATTCATGCAAACGAATGCCTTGCTGGATAAAAATAAAAGATATCAAGACTTATGATGGAATTATAGTCGAGATATTACCAGGTGAGGCGTCTGGTAAGTATGGTAATCTAGCTGGTAAAATTAAAGTTCGGGTCCTTATCGATGATAAAGAACTTATCGGTACTTGTGGATCTGGATTTAAAGACGACGATCGAAAACTTCTATGGGACAACAAAGAGAAGATGATTGGCGCCCCCGTTGAATTTACCATACTTGGTAAAACGGTTAAGGATAACTTCCAATCAGGCATCTTTAAGCGTTTCAGAGAAAGGTTCGATATTAACGAGGTGTAGAATGTTAAACTATGATGAAGTTGTTAAGAACCCCGATCGCAGAGTCATTCTTGAGTATATGAATAAAGAAACTAAAGAATCAATATGTAAGTTAGCATTAACTACGGTAAATTCAAAAGTTCTTTATCTTGAAAAAGAAAAACGAAGCATCAATCTTGATGAACTTATGGAAACGGCTGACAACATTCTGATCATTCCTATTCAATAAGGGAGCTGTTATGAGCATTATTGCCCCATTAAATTTAGATAACTTTATAGATAAGCTTTCTCTTAAGGAAGTTACCAACCCGACAATTCTTTCAACTAAAGGGAAGTATGACACTGATGGATTATTCTCAGAAAGCATTTTTGGTATGGATAGGTCAAAAGAACGAAGAAAGACTTATGCATACATAAAATTGAATACTAGAATCATTCATCCCTTGTTATATCAAATTCTCAAAAAGATTGAAAGAAAGATCATTGATTTAATAGAAGGGGAAACTCTTTATATCAATGAACAAGATGGTTCTCTTTCAAAAGATAAAGCAGACGGATATAAAGAAATATCTGGATTTGATGGGGCGATTTATGCTCTTACTCATGGTGTATTCTTTAGAGGTGATACTGATGTTAGAGATAAGTTGGTAGTCAAACTAAAAGAATATATTAAGAGTGGCCTAATGTTTCTAGATAAGATGATTGTGATACCACCAGATTTCAGACCAGCTCAAATTAGTGAAACAGGTGAGTTGATTGGCGTTGATGAAGTTAACTCAATATACATCAAATTAATCAATCTCACCAAGAAAGTTAAACTAACTGAAAACAATGATGCTAATGGTGTAATAAGTGAATCATCATACATCAGAAGAGATATTCAAAATTTAGTAGTTGAATTATTTGATTATGCAAAAATGAGAACTGGTAAAAAGAGCGGAATCAATCGAGCCAACCTTTTGGGTAAACGCGTAGACTTCTCTGGTAGAACGGTCATTACGGCTGGATACGACCTGCCTTTAGGTATGGCTGGTGTTCCATATAGAATTCTAGCAAACATCTGTGAACCATTCTTGATCCATCATTTCTATAAAGAATTAGCAGAAGGCAGTAAAGAATATGAAACATTCATGACGATATTGGAAAAGAATGATTTTCATAAAAGTTTAAATGTTTTGATATTGACAAACTTCCTAAGAGATCTATCCGATGGTGCTGTTAAGCTTTCTAAAGATGAAGAGCTTTTTATCATGGATGTTTTTCAAAGAATACTCAATGAAAAGTATGTTTTATTGAAAAGAGATCCATCGTTTCATAAAGGTAGCTGGCAAGCATATAGGATCAAGGTGGAGAATCAGGTTGCTATTCGATTGAACACCACTAGCACAGTTCTCCATAATGCCGATTTTGACGGCGATTGTTGTTTTTCTAAGATACGACTGCGATATTAAATTGGTATACAGTCACAATCATAATACAAGTTCTGGGCATTTAATGATGTTGTTTCTTTAGATGACGCAAAGTCTAAAACTCCGTTATGCATCATCTGCCAAAAAGAATATGCCAGACCAAGTCATAATGGTATGGAAACGTGTTCAAATAAAGAGTGCATCAAAACTAATACCAACAAGAAGAAAACTGTTGTTAGATCAAAACAACTATCAATAATGCAAAGTAAAACTATTGATGAGTTGCTAAGCATATATAGTAATCGAACAACAAAGAAAACACCATTCGGATGGTTAACATGGATACACCCTCACTATTTAAAATTTGCTAAAGAAATATACACACAAGAAGATATAGAATTTTTTGGCCAATCCAGGTTGGAAGTTTTATATAAGTATTGGGCTAATTTAAATATTAAAAATGTGGATGATGCGAAGAAGACAATACCCATGTGCTCGTATTGTAATATTAAACCTAGAGCTCCAAGAATCGTGGGGGATGTCATTTTAGATTCTTGTGCATCTGCCGAATGTTTAAATAAAAATCACATCGATTCCACCAAAAGATCAATGAAAAATAAGTATGGTGTGGAGAATATAAGTTCTTTGGAGAGTATGAAAATATATAGAAGCGAGATCATGAAAAGGAATCATGAAAACTTTGGGGATATTACAGAATTGAAGCGCAAAGAATGTGTAAAAGCTAAATACGGTGTTGATAATGTTTCACAGATTGAAGCAATTAAAGAAAAAAAGATTGATTCTTTTCAAGAACATTATGGCAAGGATAACATTTTTCAGAGATCTGACCTAATGAAAGAATATTGGTTAAATGCCCTGGGAGTTGAAAACCCAAAGTTCAAATCTGAAATTAATATTAAGCGATGCTTAAACTTAATACCAGCCTTAATTGAATCCGTTGGTGAATACCATATGATTAATGGCAAAAGGTTTGGTATTATGGAACCAACCGAACTTCATTTATTGAGAGCATTAGTTGATTATGTCAAAGTGGATGTCATCGAAACTAATTCAACGGTATTTGAGAAAATGATTTTGGGAAAATCTAGAGCTTATATACCAGATCTAGTTATCGATAATAAAATCATCATTGAATGCAAATCTTGCGGTTTCGTCGATGAATATAGATTGCGAGAGATGTATGACCTTATAGGTGATCCCGATAAGATTTTAATTACATTTTCTAGTCATAAAGATGAATTAGCATGGTTAGTATATAAAGATGGTATCATTGACCGAGTGCATTATGAAAGTATTAGGTCAAAAAGATATCTTTTAAAAAGCTTAAAAGTTTTTAAGAGTGATAGTGTCATAACGGATCTTTTAAACTATATAATTATGAACATATCATATTCAGCATTATTAGAGAATGCGATCTCTATATAAAGGACACCAGAATGAAGTATTCAAAAGAAGAAGTCTTACACATTCAAGATTTAATTTCTAGATCAGATCTTTTTGAATTCACCGAAGAAAAGAATGGCATCCAAAAGTATAAACCAATGAAAGATATCTTTATACAAGCCATATCTTTAGAAGATGGCAACACTGATTGGAAAAAGATAACTGAATATTCAGTCCACCCCAATCTTACTATGTATTCGGTTGAAGATGCATTTGAGAATCGATTTGAAAAATTCTGGGTATCAGATGATCATAGTTTAATTGTATTTGATGAATTGGATGAAGCGTACCTTAAAATTACGCCAGAAGAAATACTAAATGATTTTTATCGATATTCGTTGGTTCAAATCGTTAATGGCGAGAAAAGATATATTCCATGCGAAGAAATAGAACTAAAGATTGACCCCGAGAAAACAACGGGTTATGATTTTACCGTTGAAGATTATTATACTTTTGCAACACATGATGGAGTTTTTGTACAAGATACTATGGCCGTATACTTTCCGATTACGATGGAAGGTCAGAAGGATGCTGAGACATTAATGTATATACCAGAAGGCAGTGTCAATACACATCAGTCATCTATTGATATAAAACATGAATATGTTTTATCATCATATACCATGACTAAGATGCCAACTAAATTTGAATTACCTGATATAGGTATAATCAAGCTTGATGATGTTAGAAAAAATTCATTAATGGATTTTGCTATAAAGAATCATATTTATCAAACGGCAACTGTTATATTAGATAATGGTGCTAAATTAAAAACTACGGTTGGTAGAATCACCTTTAATGCAATATTTCCAAAAGAATTCTTATTGAAATATCATAAGGGTTTTATCGAAACTGCTGTTGATTCTAAATTTATGGCCGGCGATATATTACAGAATCTTTTTGAGATGTATCAGAAGTTTGATTATGCTGATATCATATATCGAATGGTTGAAGCATTAAGAAAATACATAACTGTATATCCATCTAGCATGGTTCTAAGTGAACTACTACAAGCTTCCATGTTTGATGATCTTAAAAAGAAACTTAGAGAAGCAAAGTCAATGCCGGAGAAACAAGCGATTATTGATCAAATAGAAAACAAGATCAAAAAAGAAATAGCAGATAAGATGCCTATGTTAAATGATATCATAGCATCTGGATCAAGAGGTAAGCCAAATCAATTAAGACAGATGATTGTTTCTAAGGGTATTCTTCAAGATGCTCAAGGTAATCTGTTATATATTGATGAGTCGTATATTGATGGACTAAGTCCTATTTCTACATTCATGGGTGGCTTCGGTGGACGCAAAGGTATTATGGATAGATCTCGTCAAACCGCGACCACTGGATATCTTTATAGAAAGCTAATCTACGCATTAGCAAGTGTCATCTTTAATGAAGATGTTGATGATTGCGGAACAACTAAAACCGTCATGTGTAAACTTACCAAAAAGAATGCTAAACTTCTTGATGGTAGATTTATAATGGATGGCAAAAAGAAAGTTCTTTTGAATGCTAAAACGATTGGTGAGTTCATGGATACAACCATAAATCTAAGAACTCCAATATATTGCAAAACCCATAAGCTTTGTAAAACCTGCTATGGTGATTTGATGCACTTTTATCACAGTAAGTTCATAGGAATTATAGCAGCTCAATCCATGGGTGAACGCGCTTCTCAAGAAATGATGAAAACGTTTCATACGGGTGGATCTACTAATGTTGAAATTCCAAACCTTTTTGAACAGATGGCCCACAATAATCCTTTGATTAAAGAATCTGATTTGATGAATTATTTCATTCAAGAAGGTACGAAGTTTAAGCTTAAAAATAATTACAATGTTAAAATGGTTTTAAAACAGAGTGATTATTTGAAAGTGAATATGACTTCGTTTACGGTTATGGATGATGAACGTTCAGCGTTTATAGTTGAGAATATGAAGATTGAAGGAACTCAACTAGCTAGAGCGTTTCATACCAAACCATTCTCAGCGGAAATAACCATTTATAATGTATCGGAGGAATTATATACTTTTGATGCAATTATAGATGATGGTGTCTTTTTAGCTATTGATTATTTCGATGTTGACGAATATAAAAATGATGAAGGTGTAAAAGTAATTGAATTAAAGAATCGAGATAATGAATTACCATTCTTATTCAATGTTGAGTTATCTTCAAGCGATATGACCGTAATCATGCAAACGGTTCTTAATATCATTGAGCGCAAGAATATCATGAAGCACCCTGAAGTAGCATTCAATAAACTATCTTTAATTTATGGTGATGATTTTGGTATTGCTTACAATCATATTGAAATTTTGATATCTCAGATTTTTAGAAATAAAGCCAAACCTGAATTACCAGCACGGTTGGTTGATCCCTATGATGCTCAAGTTTACAGCATTAAAAATATTGCACACTTGGAATCATTTGTATCTGGTATGCTTTTTGAAAATATGAGTAAATCATTACAGAATGGTTTAATCAATGATTCCACTATACAAAACCCTCTTGAGAAATTATTATCGGATGATTTGGAATTTTAATAGGAGAATTACTTAATGGACCGTTTGGATAAGTTTCTTTTTCTTTTTGGTATTGCACTAATGTTTACTTTTTTCTACCCTTCATATTTATGTCTAATGTGTATATATGGCACAATACTCATAATTGGTGGGATAATGACAAAATCTTTTATGCCAGTAACCATTGGAGTGATTTCCTTTGTACCGTATTTAATGCCTCAGTTTAAATTGATGTCTTTGATTTTTGGTATTATGACATCATTAGCAGCTCTCGGCGCAAAAGGCGAAACACACGCAAGAACCGGAGAATCGGAAAAGTTATATATTGAAAGAGTTGTATTCGGTGAGATGGTTCTGTTTGAATTGTATACCCAAAACGAAAAGAAATATTGCATCGTTGAAAAGATAACAACCAAAGAACTTTATACAATTGAAGATTTTAATATTTATCATGAATCATTGTGCAAAGCATTAGATAAAGTTCACAATATCATGGAAGAAGATAAATCAGTTATTTGCATTTGGAAATGAGGAGAACTGCCATGTTTGAATTCGTGAAGTATGATGCTGAAGACTTTTGCTCTATCGTTAGGGATAAAGAAGGATGGGCCGTGGGTGAACAAGCAGAATGCATTTTTCTCAATGATGAACCTTTGGAGGAACAGAATCCAAATGCGTTAAAAGCAATTTCAGATCTTGCTAAATATAAAGGTGAACCTTTGATACATAAAGCAATAGAAGATTATTTAAATAACGTTCAGGAGAATTAACCCATGTGCGGAATATTTGCGTTCTTTAATATGGATTCAGGTATTAAAATACCATATGAACTAATTAAGACTGTAGCCATTGAAGCCCAAAAAAGAGGCAGAGATGGTTATGGTTACATGATCAATGATGCACTTTATAAAGAATCATCATCCGATACTTTTGAAATGTTTAATGTTCGAATCGGTAGACAATCCTTTGGTATGGTTAATTGCAGGGCTAAACCTGAAACCGAACAGGCCACAACCAAAATCAATATGCAACCAATTTCTTATGTTGATATGTTCAACAATAAAGAATACTTGGTGCATAATGGTGCAGTATCGGAAAGCTACAAAGATGAGATGTTTAAAAAGCATTCATGGAAGCCCATCACTAAAATAGATAGTGAAGCTTTGCTTTGTATGTGTGTACATGAAGGTGTTGATGCTAACACTCTTTCAAAGATTAATGGTGGTTTTGCATTCATTCATATGAAAGTATTTGAAGGTAAATTGCAAAAGGTGAGTGTTGCTTGCAAATACCAACCATTGTATGCATTGGAAGTAGCAAGCCCTGCTGGTAGTGTAATATTCTATCACAGTCTCAAAAGTGGTATTGACATTCTTAAGAAATACTATGAAGCCGGGGAATACTTTATTAATGAATATGAATTCCCTGAATATGCTTTTGAAACATTTGACTTAGTTAATGGTACTCGAGATAAAGGAACATTCGAACCATATTTTGAATATCCTAATAAAGCTAAGACCAATAAGAAAGTTAAAGTATTATGCGCATGCTCTGGTGGTATTGACTCTACCACTAGTTTGATTATGGCTCATAAGCTTTTGGAAAAAACTAAAGTTCCGTTTGATATAGATCTGGTCCATTTTAAATATGGCCATAGAGGTCAGACGGCCGAAATTAACGCGGTTCGAGATATAGTTGAATGGTTAGAGCATAGTGATATCAAAGTCAACCTTAAGGTTGTTGATCTTGAAGACATTTACAAATACGTTTTTAATGTTCAAAGAAGTCAATTAATCAATCCAAACTTAGTTGTAGAAACTGGAACGCAGGATAAGTTAAAATCAACTGTGGCTTGGGTTCCGGTTAGAAATATGCTTTTTCAAACTATTATGATTGGTTTAGCTGAGACTTATATTCTTGAAGAAGGATATAAGAAAGCTTATATAGTTGCTGGTTGGAACCAACTATCAGAAGAAGGATTCTACCCGGATAACTCAAGCAGGTTTGCTAATACAATGTTAAAAGCTGCTAAATTCGGAACACTGGTTGGCAATCAAATTAAACCATGGAATATATGTAGCCAATTACTTAAAAGCGATCAGTGGTTGTTGGCTGAGGTATTCAAATTCATTGAAGTCTTTAAATACACAATATCTTGTGATATACCAGTTCTTGATGGCCCCGCATTCTATAATTGCAATGGACAATGTGGATCTACTTTATTAAGTATGTGGGCAGCCAAAAGGTATAAAGGTATCAAAGATCCAAGACAATTCAGGGATGCTAGTGTAACCATAAGCAAAGATAAGATGTATACATCTCCAATTGAAGAAGAATTGGAAATAACCCGAGATGTAATAACTCAAACCATCAATAGAATTATTAAACCAGATGAAGTCACCTACAATTTACACAAGATCTTTCAGACGAACATTCTGGAGACCATTAATAATGCCCGAAACAATGCAGTCGAATATATACCTGATGGAGATGTTGAAAAGGTTTTATGATATCGGGATACCACATTTAAGTAAGTCGGAACAAGAACGTTTTAAATGTCATCTCTTTTCTATAGTTGATCTGTTATCTTTTAATTTGGATGATCGATTCAATTTACTTAGGGACTTTCTAGGGGATAGAAAACTAAAAGCATTTTTAACGTTCTTGTATAACCAAGAGTGTGATGATTTTAGGCGAGACCATCTAACCTTGGGGTATGGTGGTTGCGAAGGTAAACCCGAAGTTGTTTTTAGACATGTAGCAAATCTGGCTCAAGAATATGAAGATCAAAAAATATTTGCATTAAGAACCCTATTCTTTAAAATCAATATTTTATCATCGATTGGTTATGAAAAGTATTTTTATGATATTCGAGATGAATTGTTGTTTTATTGTTTAGCACCTTTGGGTTTAACCTTTGGTGAATGTTTCTTGTATTATGGTAAAGATACCTCTAGTTGGTTGAAGAATCTTGAAAGCGATAAGTTGAAATTTTCAATATGTGACCAGCTGCATACTCTTTATAATAATTCAGATAAAAGATCCATAGCGGTGTTATTGATATTGAAGCTTTTATCTTGTGATGTTTTTTCAAAGAATGATCAACCACATCTTGCTTACGTGGAAGGTAGAAAGCTTTACATAAATGAAACACTAATTAAAGAAGCCAATCTTCCGTTGTTATTACATGAAGCTTGTCATCTATTGCATTCATATGAGGACCGATTCAAGGATTTCTTGAATGCCTTTGGCCATTATTGTGAACCATATGATATAGCTAAATCATGGGCGACAACCAAGGAAAGGTGTATAAACCAATTCATAAGAACCCATTGTTATCTTAAAACAATATCTCGAACAATCAATAGCAATACAACCTTTGATACATTATCAATCACTACCAGTGTTATGTTAGATTTAAAGCAAAAGAATCAACCTTTCGTTAATCAGATTTGGAAATAGGATGGAGTTAAACATGAGTGAAAAGTATGAAGCCATAGAAACGATGGGGGAAATTGAGTGGTTACAAAACAGGCCTGAGACCTATATTGGAACCACAAATCACCCAACCCATCTCTTTGAAGAAGTCTTTGATAACGCTCTAGATGAAGTTTTAAATGGAGCCAACAAGGTAATAATCAAGCTGGAGAAAGATGGAACTTGTATTATATCAGATGATGGTCGAGGCTTTCCTATAGGGTGTGATGAGCAAGGTGTTCCATACCCGGTTAAGTCTTGTACTAAGTTATATACATCCGGTAAATTCAATAAGAATGTAAAAGCATATAAAGTATCTGCAGGTCTGAATGGTATTGGTCTTGTAGCCGTTGCCGGGTTATCGGATACTTTTAACATTATTAGTCATAGAGATGGCAAGGCTCATGAATATAATTTCGTGACTGATTTTGAAAAGCATGTTATCCAACATTCGGTTAAAGCTCCAATACGATCCAATGAAGTCGGAACAATCATAAGCTTTAAACCATCCTCGAAAATATTCAGGTCAACAGATTTTGATTTAGCGTATATCAAAGAACGAGTCAGAGTGGTTTCGATATTAACAACCGCAAAAGTTGAATTGTATGTTCACGGTTCGTTAATTGAAATAGATTCTGATAAGTCCAAACTTATGGAAATGTTCTTTGAGGATACCGAAGATCAGCAAACGTATTCATTCAAACTTAAAGAACATGACCAAATATTCAATGCTACTTTCTTTTTTGATTTTGAACGAAATGAGCCCAGAATTAAGGGGTCGGTAAATCTATTACCAATACATGATGGAACTCATATAAAGTATTTTAAAGACTTGTTTGCTGAGATACTTATGGATTTCATGCCCAAGAATAAGATCTTGGTGAAGTCTGACTATCTTATAGGATTGAGATGTTTCATTGAGAATACAATTCAATCCCCGAGATTCTCCGGTCAGACTAAGTTGAAGCTTGACACCGATATCAAAAAGTATGATATTTTCACAAGTAGTTTTAAAGTTGCATTAATCAATCTTCTTAAAAATGAGATTGACACAAATGCTCTTTATCAAAGGTTTCTTGATTATAAACAAGGATTAACTCTTAAGAAGACTACCAAGAAACTTAAGAAAAGAAAATTTAGCGCGAGTCTCTTGGATTGTATTAAAGAAGGACCTGGAACCGCTTTGTATATAGTCGAGGGTGAATCAGCTGCTGGCTCGCTGAAAAAGTGTCGAGATAAAAATTACCATGCAATCTTTACTCTTTTTGGTAAGAGTATGCCCAATGTTGACACCGCTCCGGTTTTAAAGATGTTGGGAAATAAAACGGTAACTGATTTATTCAGTGTTCTTGGTAAAGATCATGATATGACCCCAGCTGAAAACTCTAGCTTGGTCAAATATGATAAGATTCAGATCACAACAGATCCGGATATTGACGGTTATCATATTGCAATTATGATTATGCGTTTCTTTAATAAGTTCTTCCCCAGTCTCATTGCCGAGAAACGAGTCTTATTACCCCAGATTCCTTTGTATGGATATTATGATGGTAGCAAGTTCACACCAGTATATGATCTCGATCTAGCCAATAAGCTAATGAGTTCCGGTAAAAAACTAATGAGACACAAGGGTCTCGGAGAATTTGATCCGGAAGAATTGGAGATAGTTCTTTTTAAGAAAAGTGCTCATGTTATTATTACCAAAGATTATATTCAAGAAGCCATCGCGAACGATACTATAGTAGAAACTAAATCAGATCCAGCAGTTGAAGACTCCATTGAGCCGGAAAATGTTGAACCAGTAACCGAAGAACCGGAAAGCAATAAAGTACCTGATATACTTGATTTCATATTCTAAGAATCAAATCAAAGGGGAATCTAAATGCTTCTTAATGAATTAGACGGTCATGTCAAAACGAATATCGGTGATATCAAACAATATCATATCGCAGCAGATGCAGTCATATTTAAGATGTTGTCATCGGATATCTATTCAGATAAAATAAGGGCCGTCATCAGAGAGTTATCAACTAATGCTTATGATGCAATGGTGGAATACGGTACGATAAAACTGGATGATCTTGAATCTAGTCAAAGATTTAAAGTTCACCTTCCAACGTATTTGGAACCATTTTTCTCCATACGAGATTTTGGTCCGGGGTTGGATGAAGAAGGTATTGTTTACGTTTATACCTATGGAGCTTCGACTAGAAGAAAATCTAATAACTTCGCAGGGGTATTAGGCATCGGAGCCAAGAGTCCTCATGCTTACTCCAAAAGCGGATTTAATATTAACAGTTATCATAATGGAACTCTTTATTCATACGTTTCCTTTCTCAAAGATGGAGAACCGTCATACGTATTAAATGATGCAAGCCCGACAACCGAACCAAATGGCGTTGAGGTTATCATCAATGTCTCTCAGAATGATATTGACTCCTTCAGAAGGAAAGCAAGAGATGTATACTTCTGGTTTAAACATAAGCCAGAATTTAACATTGAAATGGATTTCTCCTATTATGATGTAACAGAAGATAGTGATTACTATTCGATTGTTAGATCAAACGTAAGAAACACATCTTCTTATTCTAGTGGTTCTTATGCTTATGGCGTGCTCATGGGCAATATTCTCTATTCGTATCCGGAAATACTTTTAAAAGAGTTTAAAGATAGAGAAGCCAGAATTCTACAAAAGGCCGTTTTTAAAGCTGATATTGGTGAAGTAGATTTTCATCCATCTAGAGAATATCTTGATGCTAGTGAAAAGACTAAAAAGTTTCTTAAAGAAAAAATGAGGAACTTGGTTAAGGCAATTGAGAATAATATTAATGCTAAGATTGAAACGATATATAAAGATCCAAGTTTAAGCTATTTTCAAAAAGCTGGAAAAATGTTTTCATCGGTGAAATTATTTAATTCAATACTTGAATTTGACGATCTTAAAAGCTTGGCCATTAAGACATATCCAAGGTTGAAAATTATTGAAGATCGAATATCTAACATCAAGAAAAGATTGCCATGGGTAGAACGAATAACATATCGGAATGTATATAAAGATATTTCAGAGACCTCCAGCTCTGTAAATCTAACTGATACTATAGTTATTGCTGATCGACCTCTTAGTTATGATGCAATAAATAAGTGGTTGGTTGAGAAAAATGTAACCAATAGACGTGACCTGAAAATCATTTTCCCGAAGTATTCATTTTTTCCAAAGTTATCCAATGGTAGATATGATTATGAACACATACACTCGGTTGTGAAAAAAGATATTCTTGCGTTATTTAGATGTAAAGAAGATGAAGTATATTTTACTAGCTTGATGCATAAGCCGGTTGCCGCGGTCATTCGATCACCGAGACTTAAAAAGAATGATCCGAAAATTGCAAAAGTAAGATATATTGATTTCAATAAACGTCACTGGGAAAATATCAGGTCTCCATATTTACAGGAAGAGTTTGACATCAGAAATCCACCGAATAAAATACACTATATACGAGTGAAGAATTTAAAAACGAATACAATTGAATTGGGTGATGGTAAAGAAATGAAGTGGTTGATTAACGAAGAAGATTTCTTTATTCAGCTCAAGAATTACTTAAGTAAATTTTCAATATCAAATGAAATCGGTCATAGATTATTCATAGCGCACCCATCCATACTCAATGATAAAACTTTAGAACATGAAAATTATGTTGATATCATCAAATTGATTAAAGAGAAAACATCACCAATAGAACGTATTGATTCAAGTGCCGTGATTGGTTTTAAAAGCTTGTTTTTACCATATTATACATCGGAGCAAGAAAGGTTTCTTCAAGACCCGAATCCTCATAAATCAGAACTTTTCAAACTTATCAAAGGTGATCAAAAGTTTTGTGAAAGACTTCTTAGTACAAATGTAACCGGAACTGATTATAACAAGCTTGGAGCTTTAGTGACATATGATTTCATCATTTTACAACCACCCTCGTGGTTTGATGATTATAAAGCTAAATATCCTGGGTTGATTGATGTATTTAGTCAATATACATCTCGTTATAGAGATTATGATAAAACGGATCTGTTGTTATACATTCTAGAAGCTGCAAAGGAAAGTGGCAAAATTTAAATGCGTTATCTCATAGTTCGTAAAGAATCATTGACCAATCATTTAACTTTGGTTGGTGTTGATTATAAGCCGTTGTTTGAAAAGCGAATCAATCAACACAACACGGTTATAATTGATGAAAGCTTTGAATTCGATATGACTTTGAGATTCCCGGAATACATTTTTGAAGTTGGTAAGATCTTAAATGGCTTCAGTCGAGGTCGGTTGAATAAAGTATTTGAATTGAATCAAAGATTCATTTACTCTAAGCCTATTGACAAGAGTGTCATGCAAGATCTTATCATTCTTCAAAGAAAAGAAAGATATCAAAAGATGTTAATACCAGACATCGATACATCCGGGGCCATAAGAATAACTAATGGACATTACTCAGAGAATGTTGTTTCACAATTAGGCTTACGAACTCAACGTCTCAAAGATTATGAAAAACTTAGAACCATCATTTTTAATACAACAATTTTACCTTATGTGAAGTCAATAGTATTCTAAACGATCCACCTTCTGGAGAAGAATATGTACTTTAGTTATGTCCCTAAGTATGGCGATTTGGATTATTTAGTCGAGAAGTATATTAACAATGGTATCAGAGATTACACATTCAATTTCTTTTTTGATGTTAAGAACGGGATCTATAATAAAGATCAAAATATTAATCAAGATACCAAATTGGAACATGCAACCGAATTCATTTCAGCCGTTACCAATGTTGTTCAATATATAAAGAATCGTTTGAGTAGCGTTATAGATGTAGAAAGAAGAATAAGATTCTTTTTCTTTTGTGAAACGGGTAAGTCATCATATCATAAAGGTATTGATTTTTCATATAAGGCAAATAGAGGCATAAATGATTATCTGTTGAGAACTGAGTCTGATGAATTATTTTCCGAGGTGATTTTCTTTTCGATCTACGTCCTTAGAGATATCATTAATATGATACCTAATTGCTATTTCTTTCTTGGTGAATATAGAGAATATGATTACATTCCATATGTAGTATATAAAAGAATGTTCACCGAAAAGGATATTGGTATTGTATTTTCAACAGATAAAGATATGTATCAATTAGGTACATACGCGGATTGTTTTGAACAACTAGAGAAACAGACATATCAATCCGAATGGTTACCAGCTAGAGCGTATATCAATACTCATAATTATATCGAACGAATTCTTGGTAAAGATGCAACTCCCGAAATGTTGAGACTCGGTAGAAGTTTTATGCATAAGCATTTCAGCTTAGTTCGGGCTATTATAGGTGACACCGGTGATGGTATTGATGGTATCAAAGGATTACATTATAAGACCCTCTTGGGGCTTGTAGAAAAATTTAAACTAGATGAATTAGTACTACCCAGAGATGTCTATAATGAAACCATAACCAAAATGGATTTCTTTAAATTTGAATATGCATATGAAAATAGTATATTTGATTTGGAGAAAGTTAAACTTTTAGAAAAAGAAAGAAAGCAAAGCAAAAAGTTGGATTCTTTATTAACCAAAGAAGGAATCAAAACGATTTGTAAGAATATAGCATTAATGGACTTTGAGGTTATGTATAACAGAAGATTGTCTAATGATAAAGAAGAAATAGACAAGATCCTGAATAATGAAACCAAATTTAAATCTCAACAAGAAGCTGACGATTTTATTAAAGCGACCGGTTTGTGGAATGAACACTCATACTTTAAGATAAGCATAAAAATTTAAGGAGCTACTCATGAATACTTTCTATTTTGGTGTTGGACCCGATATCAACAATCTAATTCAGGGTATCTTTGCAGATGGTAAAAAGTCAAAAATGACAAACTATTTCATTGATCCGGAATTTAAAGATAACCATGATATTCGGATTCCCCCATCATGCCAAAAGTTGATGAGGGTTTATGGCTGTGATATGAAGCAATTCATTGAATCGGAAGTAATTCCAATGGTATTGCGAGGCACAATTAAATTGGAAGAGTCATTGATCATAAGTGAGAGAATGATTGAACACATCGAATTACCAGATTTGCTAACTTTCGTTTTCCCGCTTTTTAACAGATTAATAAAGAATTTCGGATGCCGAATTGAAATGGTATTCCCAAATATTGAAAGAGTGGTAGAACATCTGAATGCCTATACAGATTACCTCACACATCACATGTGTAATATTGAAGCAATCGCGTTCGGTGGACATAAAGTAATACTCAATCCTCCAGTAATACTAAAGAACTTTCCGGGTGTTAAATTTGATTGCGAAGACATTACGATTGATAAAAAAGCATTTTACACCAAGTTAACGCTGAATCCAAATTATGATTATGAAGAGTTCAAACATTTGGAAAATGAAAAATTTTCTTCATGTGTGAATATCCCGGCTGATAACTATTTTCACTTAAGCGAAACCATATGGAGATTGTCGAACGAATCTAAGATAAATTGTGATAAAGACACTCTATATCTAACATCATTCATTGATAGATCTAAATTACCTAGCGAACTCAAATACTTGGTTAACGATGTTTCTCAGTTTGATGGCACATATAAAGATGTTGCTGATATTGTTTCCAGAGAAGGTCATTTCAAACTGACTGATCATCACCAAAGAATTGAACTTATTCATCCATATCTTTCATACGTTACATACATGAAAGCTAATTCGAAATCTAATGAATAATTCTAACTTATGCATCAGTAAAAAAATATATCAAATCTTATTCTAGGAGAATTATCTATGGCCGGTAAGTCTGGCAATATAATGCACCAGAATGTTAGTAATATTTTGGAGGCTCAGAAGGATGTATTGAAAGAGAACACGACCGCTGAAGAAGTCAAAGAAAAAATTGGTAAACCAGCCATGTTTGAACCACCAACTAAAAGTGAGCCTCAAGAAGAAAAGGGTAAAATGGTCTTTAAGGGATTCAAATACTCAGACACTTCTTGTGCAAAAGTTGAAACATATTTGCCAGTTTTGAATACTAAGGTTCGGCAGACTCCCATTCTATTTCAGGAAGAATTAAATCTTGCTCAGACCATCATCACGGATAAAGATGTCATGATGGATACATTGACAATCCTTTACCAGCACATCGTTGAAGGTCCAACCGAGATCACTCCTTCTTTTGAAACATTCCTTAAGAATGTGCCGGAACCCGATTACGATGCACTACTATATGGTTTCTTCCTTAATAGTTATGGCCCGGATGTCAAGGTTGAAGATACCCTGAAATGTATTAATTGTGGTAAAGAACACTTCGTCGAATCAATCAATCTTCTTAATCTCTATAAAGAAACCCCGTATGAAGGTGAAGCATTTGAATGTTTAAAAGTCATTGAAGAAGTCAATCTCAATGATTGCGGTATTGATGCTTCATTTTTCTTGAAAATGCCCTCCTTAGAAATTTACTCTCAGGATAAGAAAATCTCCAAGAGAAATTTCATCAGTGAATTAACTTCTGGTAATTTTGCTGATTACATCTGTAAGCTAGTTTATGCTGGTGAAGAATTCACCGATAAAGAAAGTATTGTAAATGCAATCAACACCCTCAATGTCACAGCCAGAAGGAAGCTTAAAAAAGTAATCAACGACAAGTATAATAAGTATGGTATCAAATTTACATACGAATGGACTTGTGATGGTAAAGTGCCAGACACAGATTCAATCAAAGAAAAAGCAGAGAAGAAGTGCAATAAAGCTAATACTAAAAATTATAGAATCTTCGACTTGTTTTTTCGTGAGATATCTGAGTCTATATCTTAATCCGTTAGATGCAAATAAGATGATGGCGAAGTTGATTGATACATACTTATCAACATTGTCTTATTTGCGTTACGAAGAAATATTGAGAATGCCGGTTCCGTTGCTTAATGCTTTAGTTGCAGTTAAGAGTGAAAGCAAAGGAAACGGAACTGATAATCTAGGTCCATTAATTAATGCATTCCTTGGAAGGAGATAACTACCTTGACTAAGCTCGCCAATATTAACGATTTCGAAAACTTTTTGAACAGCGCCGAAGAATCGTTTTCGAAAATGAATGAAATCTCAAAAAATGAAAATTTGACACCTGAAGAAAAAGAAAAACTTTCTCAGGAATACATGTCAAAGATTCAGGAAATTACCAACGTCTATAAATCCATTCTTGGATCGGTTAGGCAAAGGGGTAAGGGGGAGAAGGTTAGCAAATATTCTTTGAATGAAAGCATAAGAAAGCATAAGAATTTTGCATACAGTTTTCTTAATATTGAAGAAGACTCTGATATTGAAAAGATCACTGATTGCATGTATGATCTAATGGCTGAAGTCCTGAATGAAACAGATCTCAATAAGCGTTTCAGACTCAGTCAGCTTTATTCAATTGCTCTCAAGAAAAACTTCAATTCATTTCGTGAAAACATGATTGAGATGATTGAAACGGAAGCTAATGAAGAAACCAAATATGATATTGGTTCAGACTTCTATGCTGCATATTTCAAAATGATTGTTGAAGCAGTCAGCAAGAAATATAATGATGAAGTTGAAGAACGAATCAAAGCCGAAGAAAAAATGGCAGCAATGAGAAAAGCTAAAGAAGAAAAGATGGAAACTGGCAGTGAAATCGTAGGTGCAACCGAAGAGAAAAAAGTTGAGGCTGTAACTAATGTATAATGTCACAAAGGTGGAAGTCATTAATGATGTAAATGTTGAAAGTATTCTTCAAAAGAAAGAGAATGGTTTATTTGAATCATTATCTGAATCAAGATACAGGTTATTCTGTGAAGCATTTGCTCATACGATCAATGAACGTTTTCCTCGGAGTGACCGTCTACCTAAAGTAACATCTTTTGCATTAAGAACCGTAGTTAGTGATGATAAGGCGAGATATGTTCGTCTATTTGAACTGGCTACAAAATTCATGATGACAACGGATGATGATAAAAAAGTTCAATATGATCTAACATTTGAAATCTATGAAACCCCCGAGGGTGACGAAGATTGTGAATTGTTGTCATATTACTCAGCTCAGTATAAACCAAAAGAAGAAAATGAAGGCTAAAGTTTCTTTTCACGTAGAAATACCATTATCGGATATAAATCCGGGTCATTTGGACCAGATTAAATCCCATTTGACTTTACAAGTCAGAGATTACATGACTGGTGAATATCAAAAGGTTGAATATTTCTACGTGGATGAAAATGCTAAAACAATAACGTTGCCGCAATTCTATCCAATGGAAGTGGATGAAGTTGAATTTGTGGCAACGTCCGGACAACCGTTATCTTCAGGTTATTCAATCACTCCCGATTTCAAATATAAACCAGGTCAAGAGGATGATGTCAATAAATGCTTGATTAAAGATATCATCACTCTAATGAAACCACCCGGTTCTGGTAAAACTATCATAGGATCTTGCGCCATATTTAAACGTGGTGTAAGATCCTTGATCTTAGTTGACCAAAATAACTTATCGGAACAATGGTTGGATGCTTTGAAGTTAGTCTATAAAGATACAATCAAAGTAAGTAATAAGTTTGCTTTAGATGGTAAGGGAAAAGATCATGGTTATGATGTCTATGTCACCACCATTCAAGGTATAGTAGCCAAGATACGAAAGTATGGTATTGCGTCAGTTCGAGAGTGGTATAAGAAGTATGATATAGGACATGTGCTTTTGGATGAGTGTCATGTCTTAGTGGGTCCAGAGAAGTTTTCACAATTTGGTCATATATGCAATTCAAAGTATGTATTGGCATTATCCGCTACACCAAAAGATAATGTTTATTTTCAATATTGGTTGGGTGTTGATGTTGAAGGTGATAAAGATTATGTAGTTAGCCCGACTATTGTTGAGATGAGTTTTAATGCAAAAATGAATTATAAAGAAAAGTATATCAACTGGGGTGGCAAATTTCACAAAGATCGTCATGCTAATATACTATTTAAGGATGAACACTATTTGGATTTAATCAGAGCTGTTGCATATAAGTCATTCATCAATAAACGTCAATTCTTAGCAATCTGTGATTTTAATAAGTTTGGTGTTGATGCAATATATGATCACATAATCAAACTCATACCCAAAGAGCAAGTGGCTAAATTTATCGGCGGACAAGATCGTATTGAATGTTCAAGCAAACCAATTATCATTAGTAATTATAAGATGTTGCAAAAGGGTGCTGACATTAAAACCTTGGATACATTATTGATGGCTAGTGAGATTGGAGACTTAACCGCTCTTGAGCAAACCGTTGGTAGATTATTACGTTTCTTGGAATCAATTACTAAAAAAGAATTATTAGTTTTTGATATACAAGAAACATCCCTGACTTGTAATCTATGGAGAAAAGATAAAAGATTTTCCTTTTACCGTGAGAAAAATTTTACGATAATATGAAACAATAGACTGAATAATAAAAATAATCATTCAGAAAGAGGTTTCCATGATACCCATTGATATCCCGGAACAATACGTAGATATCACTATAGAAGAAAAAATAAATTCACTCAACCGTTACTATTCCAAAAATCCCGACTTTAAAGAATACGAACTTTGCTTATCATTTTTAGAAAAAGCTAGGAGCGTGAAATGTCTTACGCATGGGTGATCATCAAAGAATTTGATTTTGAAAATTCTGAGTTGTTTAAAGATGTTGAGATTATAGGACCAAGACACCCAAAATTTTCAAAAGACAAAATCATAAATGAAGGTTCAAAATTTCGACTGTACGATGATGACGGTGTTCTTTATTATGAAGGACATATCTTTGGTGATGATACCGTTAATGGTTTTGAACCATTAGACGATTTTGGTATGCCTAATGATGGTTGTACCACAATCAAGTATTTTGTAGATGGTATTTGGAAAACTTTATAAGGGGAAACTCATGCCGAAAAAACTAGTTCTCAAGAAGTTGACTGATTATGATTCGAAGCCGGTTACCAGTGATAAAATCATTGATAAGAAACGGTTTCATGAAGCAGGACTTTATAGTCAAGCAATCTTTGGTCCAATTAAAGATTATGTTTGCCAGTGTGGTAAATATGATCCATTCGGCGGGGAATGTGAAGTATGTAAAGTTGCTTATACCAAAAGCGAAGTTCGAGGCACTAAGTTCGGCCATATCTTATTGCCTAATGAAATCATTAATCCATTGTTCTTGTGGAATCTAAGCACAAGGATTAAAAAGAGCACCACTAAAATTGATTTGCCATCACTGATTTTCTATAAAAAGATTTTGATCTTTAAAGATGGTGAACCAAGAATGGTTTCGGTTGAAGATTTTGATACAGTGAAAGAAACTTATGACACTTACTGTGGTGTTGAAGCCGTAAAGAAAGTTATAGCTTTCATTGAAGAAAAACTCAAAGAAAATGAAAAGTTTAAAATTGAGCCATATATCAAAATGTCTTCTTGGAAACTTATTAAAGAAGCTGGTGAACATCTTTTTATTGATAGAATACTGGTAGTCCCGCCAGATCTCAGACCAATACTCTTTACTGGTAACAAGATGGTTGTTCAGGAAACTCTGTCAAGATTGTATACAACTCTTTTGACTAAGTTGAATATCATGAACAATAAAACCAAATTTATCAAAGGTGTAAATACAACAACTTTTAAGAATTACGCAGATATTCAATATATGTGCTCAGGCATTTATGAAGAAATTTTGGGTATCTTTGGTGGTAAGACTGGTATCATCAGAGGTAACATGCTTGGGAAGAGAATTGATTATTCCGGGCGAGCTGTTATTGCAGTGGATCCGAGCCTGAAATATAACGAATGTAGAATTCCGTATTATATACTTCTTGAAGTGTATAAATATTCTCTGGCAAGAGATATATCTAAGAAGCGTAATGTAATGATCTTTAAAGTTCTTGATGAGATTGAAGAGTCTTTAAAGTTCAGGGATTACAGGTTTCTTAAAGAAGTTGAAGAATTTGTCAAGAATAAGATGGTCATGCTCAACCGTCAGCCAACTCTTTATAAACTTGGGGTTCTTGGTTGGAATATTAAAGTTAGCACGGATTTTACTATCAAATTGCACCCATTCGCCTGCCCCGCCTATAACGCCGATTTTGATGGCGATTCAGTTATTGGGGCAGTAGAACTGAATATCGAAGGCAAGAAGAAAGTATTTGAGATGGAAGATCTACTCAATGTTGAATTCAATGAAAAGAAAAACGACTGGGAGATTGTGAAATGATTAAAGAGTATATTCGAGAACTTGAAGATTACATTTTAGGATTCACTGATGGTGTTGTACCAAAAGAAATTCAAAGCATAAGCAATTTGAGTGAAAAGCAAATTCAAGATCTTTTTGATATGAAGGAATTTATTCTTTCAAATAGAAATATATTTCAGCCGTTTTCTAAACTTGAATATTATGACACAATATTCTGTTTCGGGTTTAAATTGGTTATTAACTCAAGATCCAAAATAGAAGAATATATTGCTGATAAAATGTTTAAAAGAAGAGAGATTGTCATGAAATTGGTTGATGATAAAGATCTTCTGGCAACTCTTTATGTCACAGTTCCTAAAAAACCTTTAGTCGAAACAATTTCAAAATCCGATTACATGGAATCTTTGTATGATATTGCTTGTGATCTTTGTGAAGTGCTTGGAGAAGATAAAATCAATCTTTTCACAAGTAGGCAAATTAAATATCTTGCGTCATTACTTGATTGCACCAAAGGTGATTTCGGGTATAAGATTTCATATTCAGTTATGAATGATCTTTTTAAAGAACGATTCGAGGCAGAATTGAATGAGTTCAAATGATTTAAAACCCGGAGTCTATGAACTTTTCGGAAATACCGTTCATTATCTTGATGAAGAGGCCTATGATGTTGATGCTGGTCAAGAGGTTCCGGTAGATGTTCTTAAAGAATATGGCAAATTTGTAAAAGATTTTGATAACTTTTGAAAGGGAGTAAATGGAACAATCAGATCTGCCCCAATTGTTAGTCCTATTGAATTGCCAGAATGATTTTGCTACCCCCGAATTTCCATACTATAAAAAGTTGTTATGTGATACCCATCGAAAAGATATTTTGAAATTATTGGAAACCGTTTTTTATGATGATGTTTTGGTATTGATCGACTTGCATAGTAAAGAAGAGTTTGAAAGAAAGCAAATTAAACATTGTATATTTAATAGTGAAGGTGCTATGATATTCACTCCATTGTTGCAATATCTTAGAAAGAATTTTAAAACCCGAGCTTTCATTAAAAATGAAACAAGACACCTGAGAAATAATAATCTACTCAAAACTCATTTATCTAATTTCAATCCCAGAGTTACTACCATTGATTATTGCGGGTTTGAACATTATAAGAATGAATTTGAAGATGTACATAATTATTTTGCTAACTTCGGTTATGCAACCGGTAAAAAAGTTATCATGAATGTATCTAATAAGGAGAACTGAGGTATGGGAAAGAAGTTATTTGAATTCAGTCATAAAGATGGACATATATCTCATTATAAACCAACGGTGAATATTTTGATTGAAGCCATTTCAGAAGATGGTAAAATCGAAATGAAACCAATAACAGATTTCTCAGTTCATGAAAACTTGGTTATGTATAAAGTGCACGATAGACTAAATCGTTTTAAAGATTTTTGGGCATCGGATGATCACAGCTTGTTAGCTATTGATCGCGGTAAAGTCTACAAGATATCGCCAAAAGAAATTCTTGAAAAACGAGACAAAGAAATAATCAATATGATATATAAGAATCCACCATCTGATGCAAGCCATGTGTCGGAGTTGGGTATTATTTTTATCAATGCAAATGAACTTGATATCACTCTTGATCCAAGTAAGACAACTGCATATGATTTCACCGTTGAAAATTACTTTACTTTCAGATTAGCAGATGGTCTGTTTGTACAGGATTCAATGGCTGCATACTTTACCTTAACTGAGGAAGCTGAAGCTGAACTCCGTGATAAGGTGTCAATTGATAATAACCTTTTCATGGATTTCGATAAAAGGAACCTCACCCTTCAACCGGGACACGATATCGTATATGGTATATACTTACTATCCAAACGTAAACCAGAGGCGTTGCCTAAACCGTTACACGAATATATGGTAGCCCAAGGATGGGATTCAGTCAATAAGAAAAGGCTTAAAGAATTTCTTGTCTATCACATTGGTCTTGATAAACGCAATGCAAAAATCATTGATGAGATTACTCAGCTTGGTTTCACCATTGCTACCAAATACAATCAAACACATCTGTCCATTGAAAACATTATTTCTAGTATCGTACCATTGGAAAAGAGACAGGCTCTTTATGATCGATACATGAAAAAAGAAATCAGTATGTTTGAATACATGGAAGAAGACGAGAAGATGACCGATGAACTCAAGAAGATCTGCGTCTTCACGGATTTGATTGAATCTGGATCAAGAGGTTCATGGCCTCAGGCTAAACAGATGTTTCAACAGAGAGGTTTCGTAAGTAACTCGGTTGGACAGGTTATGCCCACTCCGGTCATGAGAAACCTAGCTGAAGGTCTTGATTCAAGAGAATTATTCCTTTCGTGTTATGGTGTTAGAAAAGGTATTGCAGATATCTCCGACAACACCGCCGTATCTGGTACATTTACTAGAGCTCTAATCTATCTTGGACTTGAGGCTAAACAGGGTGATCACAAGAAGCCATGCGATACGAAAAAGTATTTGAATCTCAATGTTGAAGATGAAAAGATGGCTAGCGCCTTGTTCGGTCGTTACATTTTCCTTGATGACGAATGCAAAGAAATGGTTCGAGTCACAAGAGAGAATTATAAAACATTCATTAATCAAAATGTTAGATTGAGATCTCCAATCTATTGTGTGAATCATGAATATTGCCACTATTGTTCACCATATAAAGAACTGAATGAAATCGAAAAAGGTAAGACCTATAATGTAGGCATCAATGCTGCTGGTAGCTTAGGTGAACCAACCACCCAGATGGTTCTCAGAGTATTCCATACCTCCGGGGCTAGTGGTAAGATTTCAGATAATCAAGATGGGAAACAGGGGGTTGTTCAGGATTTGAGAGGAACCATTGGGTTATTCTCTAAGCCTAACTTTACCTTTCAAACTCTCCCGAACTATCTTTATAAGATATACAAGACCTATAGTGAATACAAAGAAATTCCGATGCTCTATTTTGAAGTATTGCTTTCTTGTTTGATGTGGACCAAGTCAGATCCGAATCTTGAAGAAGTGGATGTCCTGTGGAGATTGAAGCAGGATAATACCTTGGAACTTGTTGGATATAATAAAGTTCCAAGTCTTTATGGATTCTTGCTTGGTTGCGCCTTTAAGAACTTCAAACGAAGATTGCTTTCCTCATTGAATAAGAATGTTGGTAATAGCATATTCGAGAAACTCATTCTGGGAGAATGAAATGAAAAAGATAAACAATTATTTCAATTATGAACTCTGCCAAAAGATTTTCAATCTCAAACAGAATGAATCAGATACCATCTTTGATACCATTAATCAATTCATGGAGATTTTTCATAAGATCTATTTTGAGAAAACTAAACGGCATATCTACCTTATCAGTAAAGAAATCAAATTTACCAAAGAGGTTGATCCATCATACTATTTGAGTTTGAAGTATGCAATCAGTTCGATACAGGATTTGATTATTGATTTGCCTTTGATTTATGATGGTGATTCCATTATGATCAATGGTAATAATTACAATCCGATTCTTCAGATGATCGATAAACCGTTGATTATCAAAAAGAAAAATAACTCCGCGGTATTGATGACTAACCTTGGTAACATTTACAGTACCGCTATTACCAATGAAAATCTTATTAGAATTTTCTTAAGCAGTAATAAGAAGTTCATGCCTCCGGCCATTGTATGGTTCCTTGGTTTCATAGGTGTTGAAGAATTTCAAAATATGACTGGTGCTAAGCTGGTTATAAAGGAAGCTGATTATAGTATGCCTCTTTGTGAATACTTTGATCAGCAGAAGTTATTCTTTGATACAACCAATCTAACTGAAGAATACGATACTGAAAAATTTAGATGGCTGGTTAATCAGAATCCTTTCTTGTGTAATGAAATCAAGAAGTTTGATATGGCTCCGAAGCTTGCTGGATTTGTAGCTAAAGACCTTTTGAGCAATAAAGGTTGGGAAGCATTCATGGCTGCCTATGATGGAACTAGAACCCTAACCAAGATCTTTATTCATCAAAGACTCATGACCATGATTGACATCTTTAGTGCAAAGTTTATGAAACATACGGATGTAGTTAAAGAAATGCTTCGAGCTTTCTCCAAAGACGTTGAACCTATGGATCTCAAAGATCTAACTATGAAAAGATTTAGATGCTATGAAATGTTCTTATTAACTTTCATGAAGCATATTTATAACATTGGTATGAACTGTATGTATAATAAGATTACCAGTGTTAGTAAAGAAAAAAGACTCAGAATTTATGACAATGCTTTGAATAATAATCTTACGTCTTATGATGGTGTTAGAAATAATTCCATCATGAGATTATCAGAAAAGACCAGGTTGTCTCAAACTGGTGACAACGGTTACACATCTGATATGTTTGTGGGTGCTGCCAGAGACTTACATGAATCTCAGTATGGAACCATCTGTCCGATCAATACCCCAGACCGTGAAAAATGTGGCGTTACATTGTATCTGGCACCATCGAATGTATCTAAATTTGAAGATATGTATTATTGGCCGTCATCTAATGACAATATTGATTTGAGATTGCCTCTTAAAAATGCTAAAGAGTTTGAAGAATTTATGAAACAGGAAGAAGCTCGATTAGCACAAGAGCGAGAAGACAAGAAAAAATCCGAAGAAGATAATATGGAAAAGATTATCGCTAAGTTAGCCGAAGAAGAATTAGAAGGAGCTACCAATGAAAGCAATGATCAAATATAATACCATCTTTAGAAATGAAGAAGGTATTGTTAAAGGTATCTTGAAGAAAGGTGATGTTATTGACGTCCATTTTAATGATGTCATCAAAGCATACCATAATGACAAGTATGGTTACTTCATGGATGTTGAACTCGAGGTCTTACCATGAGTGATATTGAACGAGGTTATCAGGAAGTTGTCACCGAGTATGATGACAAATATGAGGCAAACATCTGTAAGGAAAGGCAGCTTCCTGACCATCGAGATGGAATGCGAATGATTCAGCGTCGCATTTTTTGGGTATTCTTGAGTATGTCAAGAGAACGCAGATTTAACTTGACTAAGTCTGCTAGTATCGTTGGTGATACAATAAAGCTGCACCCGCACGGCGATTGTCTTAAAGGTGATACTATTGTTTATACACTAGATGGAGTTCCCAAAACCATTGAAGACTTATTCAAATCCGGTGTTGAATTTCAATGGGTGTTAGCCTACGATATTAAAACTAGGAAATTTAAACCAGTCAAGGCTCACTCATTTAGAATTGGTCAAAGAACTAAAGAAACTGTTAAAATATATCTTAGTGACGAGACCCATATTGAGTGTAGTTTTGAACATCCAATTCTAGTAAAGGGCGAGAAATGGATACTAGCAAAAGATTTAAAAGCTGGCATGCCAATAACTGGTGGTATTATAACTGATTCAAGTTATCCAATGATAAAGTCAAAATATTTTGACGAATTAAGTGAATCTTTACATTATGTGGTTTCCCCGAGCTCTGGTGAATATGATGTTTTACATCACAAGGATTTTAATTCTAAAAATAATATGCCGGATAATCATGTGCGGTTAACCAGAGGGGAACATGCGAAATTACATGGTGATTATAAAATCGGTTTAGAACTGGGCCGAAAATCTATGTTCTCCGAAGATGGCAAATATTATGATGCAATTAAAGAAAAGAATATACGTCTGTGTAGTTTAGCATCCGAGAAACTTGGACTTTATAAGGCATTTCAGGTTTTAAAATTGATTAAGGAAAGTTCTCTAGATCTCACTATGGAGAATTATTCTATTTTCAGGCTTAAAACCTATAACGGACCTTACATACAATCATTAATCAAAAGAAATCTGATTACTAATTTCGAAGATTTAGTTTTCCAGTTTGAGAATTATAAAGGTACAAACACGGATTCGTGTAAAGGCCTGACTAGATCTTTATATGAACCTAGACCATACATCAAAAGAGACACCAATGACGCAGTGAGAAATGGTGTTTTAAAAAGATTTGGTCAGGTTCTGGAATTAGTACATTTAGAACATGGTAAGATAACTAAAGATCTTTATCAAGAAACAAGAAAAATCGTTAATTCAAGTACCAAACGAGATATCTTCAAAAGAAATTCTCCAACATTAGAAACATTGAATAAGATGTTTAATTCTTTTGAAAATGCTATTAAAGAAGTTCCGGCTGATTCTTATCTTTCAGTTAAAGATATTGAAATAATTCGTTATAATGAAGATGTACCTCTTTATGATTTTACCGTGGACACTTATGAAAATATGGCAATTTTAACCAATGGAAGCGATGGCATAAATAAGACTTTTATGATTGTACATAATAGTTCAATTTATGATTCATTGGTTAACGAGGTGAATTCCGTGGCCGGGCTGCTTAAAGGTAAAGGTAACTGGGGGGATAAATCTTGCAGTCTCCCTAGCAAACCGGCTAAAATGCGATACACCGAATGTAAGTTAAACAAGGAAGCCGATGCCTTTTTTAAATACACTCCTTATGCCGAAATGATCATGGGGGAAAACAATGAACCAGAACCAGCGTTCTTGCCAGTGCCTTTTCCCTATGCATTGATTGGCGGATTTTTTGGACTTTCAAAATCAGGTAGGACATTAACTCCATCATATAAGATGAGTGATTTACACAAGAGGCTTGTTTACCTTATCAAGGGCGATAAGTCTGGCAAGGGTCCTATAATTAAGCCATGCTCGGAATCAATCTTCCTATGAAGGGAGATTTCGAAGACATACTTACTAA
>ENA-UPXM01000920-UPXM01000920.1-activated-sludge-metagenome-genome-assembly--contig:-NODE-920-length-40972-cov-7.387370_pt1 | contig 40972 bp, 35 predicted proteins | sample MGYA00238178_ERZ772708 | MGnify/ENA primary metagenome ERZ772708 (study PRJEB29002, sample SAMN05720212) | activated sludge metagenome | isolation source: anaerobic digester from wastewater... | reverse complement strand
AATTCCTTGATAAGTATTATAGGGGAGGGCATTGATGACTATTTTCATAAGACTTTTAGCGCTTGTGGTTTTTTATTAAAATCAGGAGTTTGTAAGGCAGTCTTACTAATTTGAGAATAAGAACGGTAATAGATCCATAATGTTTTTTAAAATAGTAATTTTGAGAACGAAAATAATGCCAGCGTTTATTTAAACTGTGTTTTAGACTTTGACCCCCCAGATGGGTAATTGTAATTTTATTGGCGACCGCGCTTAAGTAATCAAATTTCCGGGCTCGTTTGCATAAGTCAATATCTTCATAGTAAAGGAAAAAATTGTCATCCCAACCTTTTAATTGTGTAAATAACTCTTTTCTAATCATTAAAGCGCAGCCGCTCACCCAGTCTACCAAATTATATTCTTTATTTTCATCAAGTACTGGGTCAATTTTTGTTTTTTGGGTAATAAGGCGCCAGAGGGTTGGAAAATTACCAAAAGAAGCTGGCTGATATTTATTGTCAGACATTAATAGCCTTGGCGAAATAATGCCAATATTTTTATTTTGTTGAAAAATATTTGAACAAGCGCTAAAAATATCCTCTTTAATGATTGTGTCGCTATTTAGAAATAACAGGAATTCACCGTGGGCGCTGGCGGCGCCTTGATTATTAGCGCTAGCAAAACCAAGATTGCTTTTATTAACAATCAATTTTATTCTATCACCAAATTTTTCTTGTAAGAATTCTACACTGCCATCATTGGAGGCGTTATCAATGACGATGATTTCCGTTTCCGTTGCTTCCGGTAAGTCTAATAAATTTTTTATGCAAGCGGCGATCAGTTCGCAGGTTTTATAATTTATAATTATTATAGAGTAAGACATTTTTTATTTTTAGAATTTTATAGGGTTTATTTTGTATAATAAGCAATAAATAAGCATATGAAAATTATTAGTTTGTCTAGATTTTTTTATTTGCTTGGCACAAATTAGAAATTTTTTTAAATTTTGGATAATTCCTTGGGAGTCAAGGAAATCAATTAAATTTTTCAAGTATTTTTCCTTTTGTTCCACCGGAGAAACCAGATTAGTCTTGTTTGCTTCTAATATTTTTTTTCGAAGCGCCGTCATTCTTTCCAAATAGTTTTTTAATGTTTGGCGATAAAGAGACAGAAAATTTTTGTTGAATAAATTTTTAAAATAGTATTTATATCCACTAATTTTAACCCCTACCATGTTATCTCCATGCTGGCGATATTTTATAAGTTGTTTATCTATAAAATATATTTTAGAAAAAGCGGCGGCGATTAATCCTATCCACATATCTTGTAGGGAGTTTTTCGGTATGGGTAATATTTTTTCTTTTAGGGACGCACGGAACATAATGGTTGGCGCTGTTATGTGGTTTGTCCTGATTAAAGATTCAAGATTGTCTTTATTTACATTTACTCGGTGTAAAGAAAAAATATTTCCCCGCAGGATTTTTCTTAAAGATGATTTTTTTTGTATTCTTAAATTTTCATCCGTAATATATACATCATGGTAGACCAGCCCGATGTCTTTATGTTCTTTTAAAATTTTTGATTGGAGTTCAATTTTCTCAGGTAACCAGTAGTCATCAACGTCGCAGACAGCAATAAATTCTCCGTTGGCACAGATTAAACCTTTGGCGAAATTTTCTGTCAAGCCCAGATTTTTTTCATTTTTAATAATCGAGATGTTGTCGTATTTGTCGGCGTATTCTTCGGCTATTTTTAGAGTTGAGTCGCTAGAGTGGTCTTCGCATATAATTAATTCCCAATCTTTTGAGGTTTGTGCCAAGATGCTTTCTATTTGTTCTCTTATATATTTTTCGCCGTTGTAAGCCGTTAGGATAATGCTAGTTTTATTTTTCAATAACATATATTAATCTATAGAATTTTTTACCTTTTGCACCTATAAATTTTAAAAATAAGATTGGTAGGAATTGGGCAAATATAGGTAAGCCGCGGGTTACATATTCAATTAAGTGTATTATTTTGTGCAATGTTATACTTTCATTGCCAAAGGAGTTATATCGACAACCAGTATCGTCTAAAATACGGTTAACTTCTTTCTTTTCCGGATATTTTATTTGGCAGTGTTCTTGTAGCCACCCCGGTATTTTTATATGGAATTTTTCTAATATTTTTTTATGTCTAACGTCTATTTGGTAGGCATCTTGGCCGCAGGGGAAGCCAACAATGACAAATTTTTTGGAAATACGAATTAATTCAGAAAAAATTTTGTTTCGCTCATCGGGGTTGATGTGCTCTATCATGTCTAAAGATAAGATAATGTCAAAAGAATTATTTTCAAATGGCAGTCTTAACGCCGAACATTCTACAGTCACCATATTTTTAATATTTTTTCTTCTCTTGTCAGTGTAGTCTGCAAAATTATTATCTACTCCCGTAAAGATTCGTTTTTTGATAAATGGTCCGATTCCTTGGCTACCGGAACCAACTTCGCATATAGTTGCGTTTGGATATTTATTTATCAGCCAAATTACGCTTGAGTATCTTAATTTTTGATCGAGCATAATAAATATGCGTTTATCTCCCACTTCTGGCCACAACCGTGGCCATGGTTTTAAGGATAATTGATAAGTCTAAATAAAGGGAGCGATGTTTAATGTAATATAAATCGTTTTGTAGTTTCTTCATGGTATCGGCAGCGCTCGCGGAATGATATTCGCCGGAAATCTGATCCCAGCCAGTCAGTCCGGGCTTGATGAGCAGGCGAGTGTCATAGAAAGGAATCTCTTTTGAGAGTTCAGCGGCTAATTCTGGTCTTTCCGGGCGGGGGCCGATGAAACTCATTTCTCCTTTGATGATATTTAAAAGTTGAGGAATTTCGTCAAGGCGGCTGGCGCGCAAGAAGCGGCCAATCTTGGTAATGCGCCGGTCATTTTCTATGGTTATGGCAAAATTATTATCTTCAACCCGCATGGTCCGGAATTTATATAGTTTAAATTTTTTGCCGTTTAAGCCTAAGCGGTATTGGCAAAAAATTATCGGTCCCGGACTGCTTAATTTTACCGCTATGGCCGCGCAGATAGATAGGGGCAGACAGATAAGGAAAAAAATACTCGCCCCTGCCAAATCAGCAATACGTTTGAAAAAATCAAAATAATTTTTTTCTCCTTCTTTTAAATTTTCCAAAAACCAATTCTGATTAATACTGCTGACTGGTACTGCTTGTTTTAGCTGTTCGTAAAAATTATTGTAGGAGCTAAAGCTGATTTTATGGCGGAGTAAAGGGAATAGCTGCTGGCGCCAATCTTTTTCGGCCGGCAAATCATCCGCCAAGACAAGCAGGCGGATATTATTGTTTAAAATTTTATTCTCTAAATCTAGCAGGTCGGAAGCGTTATTAATAATTAGACTAACGTGGTAGCCTAGTTCGGGTTTAGCGTCTAATTCTTGTTTTAATTCTTCCATTCTGTCGGCTGAGCCGATTAGGGCAATATTATTTTGCCATTTGCCGGCCCTAATTAACCAGTAGGCAAAGCGGCGCCATAAGAGAAAGCCGATAAGCGCCGACACGGCAAAAATAGCGAGATTGGTCTTGGGAGCGATATCGACTCTAGGGTAGATATAGAAATAGATTATGGAAAGAAGAGTGGCGATAATGACACTATTTATGGTTGACCGTAAAAAATTGCGAGCGGAGGCTATTTGTCGCAGACTGTAGAGATTATTGATATAAAAAACTAAGATAAAAATTAAAAATACCCCCCAGAAATAATACCAGTGGACTTGCCAATAGGGACTAATACCGCCAATGCCGCCGATAAGACGATAGCGAACAAAAAGGGTAAAGGCGAGAGCGGCATGTAAAACGATAAGATCCCCTCCTAAAAAAAATAATTTTTTCAGTTTTCTTCCCATATTATATTGAATCATATCAATAAAAGCTTGAAAAAGCAATTATTCTTAGCTAATTTTATCTTTTTGTTTCTTGGTTTTTATTTCTGTTTTTTCGTATATTTACTATTGACACTAATTTATAAAAGTGATATAATTTGTTTAGGTAAAAAATGACTTTATTACGAGATTTTTATGCTTAAATTTAATAAAAAAACCTATATTTATCAATTTTCTGGGCTCTTGCTCATTATTTTTTCAATTTTTTTCTTTAATATCAGCCAAGTTAAAGCTTTAAGTCCAGAAATTAACCAAGTGAAAGTGCCGGGTGAAAGCACTGTCTATTATCTTGATCATGCTACCCATCAAAGGAAAGCCTATATTAACGAGGCGGTGTTTTTGGATTATGGCAATGATTGGTCGGATATAAAAATCATCAGTCCGGAAGAGCTGGCTAAATGGCCGGAAGCGCGACTGATTAAGACGGCTGAGAGCGATGTTTTATATTATATCCGCGGCAGCGAGAAGGTGAAGATCAATACTTTACAAGACATCATGGTCTATAATTTAGAAAATGTCTTGCCGATTACTGTCAGTGATTTTGAGTTATCGCAGTACGCTTCTGAAGATTCTTATGAGGCCGCCGGTTTGGCAAAAAACTCCGGTTTGAGTGTTTATCAAGCCTTGTTAGATAATCCTCAATCTGGCAATCATTTGGTCGCTGGTACTCATGATAATCAGGTGATGCTTTTATATTTTACGGCTGGCGATGAAGCGGCCTTATTTCAAAATATCACCTTTAAATTATCCGGTATTTATTCCGACTCTTTAATTGACAGCGTTAGTTTGGTTAACGCCGACACCGGTAAAAAAATTGAAGGCAGCAGCAGCTATCATGACCGTCAGCTGACCTTCCGTTTTCGTCAGAATTCGTTTTATGTGCCCGCCGGTAATACGATTAAGTTAAAAGTGTTATTAGATTTGAATTATTTAGATAATGTTAATAATCAGACCATTCGCTTGCAATTAGAAAATCCTCAGGCGGTAACCAGCAATTTGGCGCTTTCCGGAAGTTTTCCTCTTATCGGGACAGAATTTAAGATGGTTGATGCCGGTCATATATTAGGAACCGTGGTAGCAGAAGAACAGCCCTTGGGCGCTAATGGCAGCGTTAAAAATATTGGTAAATTTCGGATATCCGAAACTAGCGGCAATGAAGATGTTTATATCAGACAACTTGTTTTTAGAAATAATGGTTCTGCCTCCTCCAATGATTTAGAATTATTTAAATTAAGGCGTGGTAATCAACTAGTTGCTACCGCCAGGAGCATGGAGGATGGCCAGATAGTCTTTGATGTTAACTATTTACGCTTGTTGGCTGGAGACAGCCTTGAATTGAGCGTTAGCGCCAATTTGAATTCGGATTACCAGAGTGGCCGGAGCGTTGATTTGGAATTAAACAGTCTGACGGCGGTAGGAACAAACTATAATCTCTCATTGGCGCCCTCTATTAGGAATATTAACGAAAGCTTTCTCTTGCCATAATTAGAAAAAAACAGGTAAAAAGCCTGTTTTTTATTTGGCTCTAGGAGGAAGACATGATATAATTAAAAAAGATTTTCCGTTAAAAAGGAGAATCAAGATTTCAAAATAGTTTAGATTTTAAATTTATCTTTATGAATTTTCTTGCTAAATCATATTTTTTGGCTTCGGTGGCGGCGTTAGCTTTCCTGTTTTTGGGGGTATCTCCCTTGCCTGCTTCCGCGGCTGTCTGTAATGCCGATACTCTCCTTGATGTTGTGGCCCGCGACCCAGGCGGCTCTTATATTTCCGGCATCAAAGCCGAACTCTATTATCAGGTGATTGATGCCAACGGCAAACCAAAGCCGGGAATCAAGGTGGCCAGCGCTAGCGCCAATGCCAGTACCGGTATCGCCACTTTAAAATTCCGCAATAGCAATGCCGAGAGCGATGTTTATGCTCTTAAAATTCAAGCAATCAACAAGGATTTTACCAGTTATTGGTATTACGACTTGAAATTAAGCTGTGGCCAGCAGATTAGTCTTGAAAAAATTTTAAGCGGCATTAATTTTGTCTTACGCGATTACAACGGTAATTTGTTGTATAACACCAATTTTAATGTTTATACTCAAAATTATGATCTTGACGGCAATCCCATCAAGCAAACCAAAGATTTGGTGGCGACTTTAAATACCGGTACGAGCGGCGGCGCCCGTATTTACGTGCCTCAAGGAAGCGTGCGCAGTCTTGATGGCAGTCGAAGCGACGATTATGTGTTGGAATTAACACGTAATGGCCATAAATTTGACCTTTATGGCATCAAAGTGAAGGACGAACTGCTTACTAATTCCGAGTATTATTCCAGCGCCGTCAAGGTGACTTTAAGGACAGCCACCGGCGCTCTCTTCCCTGGGAAGACCAAGGTTGAAGTATACGAACAGGGAATTGATGGCAATAATGATGAAGTCCAAGGCGATAAAGTCGGGGAATTCCAAACCAACGATGATGGCTACGGTATTTTTGAATATCCGGCCGGAGTTTATGTTTTAGGGGTGAAGGGTAGTAACGGCCAGTATGATTATCTGTGGGATGTAGAAATTTTAGATGGACAATTGAATGAGTATGATTGGCAGGTGGGTACTTCTTGGCAATCGGGTAAGGAGACCTGCGCGGATAACGTCAAATTAACTATCAATTTGATGGGCATGGGCGGCGAAGCTTTAAGTGGATTTAAATATGAAGTTTATGAACAGGAGGTCGATGTTTTTGCCCGCCCTATCGCCGGCAAGAAAATCGGGGGCGGGACGACCAATAGCGCTGGCAAAGCCGAGCTCACCTTTAAGCCGGATCCGCGCAAAAGCTATGCCCTTAAAGCTTATGATAAAAAGAGTGATTTAGGTGAGTTTTGGTTTTTTGATGCCGCTCGTTTCGTCTGCGGCTATGACCGGACAATCACTAAGAGCTTACCTTATTTGAAGATTGTTTTGCGCGATGCCAGCGGCAATCTGAAGAAAGATTTCCCTTTCTCTTTATATGAAGAATCTTTCGATGTCGATAATCGTCCGGTTAAAGATGCAAAGAAATTGATTGCCACTCTGAAGACGGGCAGCAATGGGGTCGCGACCATTTATGTGGCGCCCGCTCATCCCTTCGATCAAAATAAGCGTGGTTTGTATATTTTTTCCGCGACGGTCAATAAAAGTGTGTTCGATGTTTATAATATCGCGGTCGAGGCTAATAAGAACACTACCTTTGAATATGTTTTTAGTGATTTATCTTTAAGTGTCAAATCTGCTTCCGGTCAGGCGGCCGCCAATACTGAAGTCAAGCTTTACGCCCAGACGGTTAACGGCTCTACTTATACTCTGGGGGATTTATTAACTAGCGGTAAGACGGATAGTTCCGGTAATCTGCATTTAGAATATCCGGCCGGTACTTATGCTTTAGCGGTCACCGATTCCTTCAAGCGCAATAATATTTTCTGGAATGCCGTTATTAAAGACCAGCAAGCAAATAGATTTAATTTGAGCCTCAATGTTACTCGCGTTACTTTAGCTAGCGGTTTAGGGGAATTGATGCCCGCTAATACTGTTTTAAAGGTCTATTCCTTGTATGAAAGCGGCGGTTATTTCTATAAAGACAAAGAAGTCGGCAGTATTAAGTTGGCAAATAATAAGCAGGGTGAGGCGCTTTTGGCTGATGGCCCCTATTTATTATCGTATATTGACAAAAATAAAATTGAATACGGCCAGGCTTTCTGGGCGCAGAACGGCAAAATCAATAAATTAAATTTAAAAATGGAAAAAGCCCAGCAAATTGAAGCGGGGCAGAAATTTACTCTCAGTCGTCCGGCTTTGTCGGTGGCAATAAGCGCTTCAACCCCAAACTCGAGTTCTTCCGCCACCGCCTCCGGTTCTCTTGTTAAGCGTCTCGCTGGCTATATTTTATTACAGGTGGAAGATAAGGGGCAGGCTTGGTATTTGAATCCTAAGGATGCCAAGCGTTATTATTTGGCTAATGGCGCCGCTGCCTACCAAATAATGCGTCAAAGTGGCGTCGGCATCACTGACGCTGATTTAAGAAAAATTCCAATTGGCGTTGACAGTCGTTTTTCCGGCAATGATAGCGACGGCGATCTTTTGCCGGACGGGCTTGAGGTAGCTATCGGTAGTAATCCTAATAACAGCGACAGCGACGGTGACGGTTATTTAGACGGCGAAGAACTTCGTTCAGGCTATAATCCTAACGGTCCTGGTTCTTTGTCTTATGATTTAAGTTTTGCCGCTAAACAGAAGGGTAAGATCTTGTTACAGGTGCAGAAAAATGGCGAAGCTTGGTATGTCAATCCTCAAGATGGCAAGCGTTATTATCTGGGCAATGGCGATTTAGCTTTTCAGGTTATGCGTTATTTGAGTTTAGGAATCAGCAATCAGGATTTAAATCAGATTAGTATTGGACAATAATCTTATGGCTGATATAAAAAATCGATTTGACTGGCCGCCAATCGGCCAAGACAAGGTCGTCGCTTTTTTAGAAAAAAGCTTAGTTTCTGGTAAATTAGCACAAACTTATATTTTTGCTGGACCAAAAGATTTAGGCAAATCCAGCCTGGCTCTGGCTTTTGCCCGCAACTTATGGCAATCGGACCGAGGCGCCGCCGGCAGCGGTAATTTTGAAAGCTTAAACAGTGATCTTTATATTTTAGAAAAGGATGATGATAAACAAGTGATAGGCGTGGAAGCGACTAGGAATTTTATTAAGCGTCTCGGGCTCAGTTCTTTTATGAATTCCTATAAAATAGGCATTATTAAGGAGGCGGAGACTTTATCGTCTGAATCGCAAAGCGCTTTATTGAAGACACTGGAAGAGCCGCGAGCGCAAGTGGTGATTATTTTATTAACCGAAAAACTTGAGGCGCTTTTAGCCACCATTGTTTCCCGTAGCCAAGTTCTTTATTTTCAGCCGGTCAAAAGCGCCGCTGTTTACGATTACCTTCTGGCTAGTCTTGATATTAAGCGCTCAAAAGCCAAAGAGCTGGCGGCCGCCTCTTTAGGCAGACCCTTGCAGGCTTTGCGTTGGGCGGAAAATCAAGATTCGTATCAAGATTATTTTCAGCTTGTTGGCCAGCTTTTTACTTTTCTCAAGTCAGATTTAGCCTTTCGTTTGGGTTTTATTAATCAGGAAAGCGGCGGCGATAAGCTGAGTGCGGAAGAGGCCTCTCGGTGGCTGGATATCTGGGAAAGTTTATGGCGCGATGCTTTGCTGGTTTCTTTAGGCCAGGAGGAATATCTGCGTTATCCGTCTCTTTTAGATTCTTGGAAAAAAGATTTTAATCTATCAGCCGAAGTGGTTATTGACCGGCTAAGACAGACGACTAAAGCGCGACTTTATCTGCAGGGCTTGGTCAGTCCCCAAAATATTTTAGAAAGTTTAGCTATTTATTTTTAATTTTATGCGTTATCTAAAAATCTTTATCCTTCTTATAGCGGTTACTGTCTTAACTTCCGCTTGCACTCTGTCCCTCGGTCCTAATGGTATCTCCACTAGTTCTAATACCGATGGCGGCGTCTGGTTGAGCGTGGATAAGGGCAAAACTTGGAAGCAGATGGCGCTCGTGCCCACTATTACCGGCCAGCCCTATAGTTTAGGAGGCGTTGATACCAGCGTCTTGACGGCCGATCCGCAGGATAGCAACGCGGTCTATTTTGGTACTGTCGGTAAAGGTTTGTATTATACCTACAATATCAATAATGGCTGGAATGAAGTTAAAAGTTTGGGGCAGGGGACGATTAATGATGTAAAAGTTGATCCTAAATCAAAATGTACATTGTATGCGGCGATTACCAACCGTCTTTATCGCTCCAATGATTGTGGGCGCTCTTGGCAGCAGACTTATTATGACAACAACCCCGGCGTCGGCGTCACTACGATCGCGGTTGATTATTACAATAATAATAATATTTATATCGGCACTTCTCGGGGGGATATTATCAAAAGCATCGATCAGGGTTCTTCTTGGCGGACGATTCAGCGCTTAAATGAAAGTATCGCCCGTTTAATTGTTTCTCCTCAAGATAGCCGTCTTATCTTTGTGGCCACGGCCAAGAACAATATTTACAGCTTTAATTCTAATACCGTGACTGATGCCACCGATTCGGCCGCGATTGATAGGAATTTTGCCGTGGAAAACTGGACCGACCTCGGCGTAGTCCTAAAAGATTTTAACCTTGGTTCTAATTTTCGTGATATTGTTACTTGCGCTGCCGATGGTTCTTTATTTTTAGCTTCGGAAAAGGCAATTGTCCGTTCGCCTGATAAAGGCATGACCTGGGAAAACATCAAGTTGATTACTCCGGAAAAAGACGCTATCATTAACGCTATCGCTGTCAACCCTCAAAATTCAAACGAAATCTATTACGTGACTAACACCACTTTTTTCAGTTCTAGCGACGGCGGCGTTACCTGGACTACTAAGAAACTAAGTACCTCTCGCGCTGGCTGGGATTTACTAATTGATCGCAGTAACCCCAATATTATTTATTTAGGCACTAAAAAATTACAATAATCAATTTAATTTTATGAATAACTTTTTAAGCGCCAAACAGGCGGAATTCGAAGCTGTTTCTGATTTTTTTAAGCGCGATATCGCCACTTTGCGCACTGGCCGGGCTAATCCCGCCGTCTTAGACGGTCTTCAAGTTGAAGCTTACGGCGTTATGAATCCTTTAAACGCCGTGGCTAATATCGCCGTGGCCGATGCCCGCAGTATCACTGTTTCCCCTTGGGATAAAGGCGTGTCTAAAGCCGTGGAGAAAGCAATAATTGAAGCCGATCTCGGTTTCGGCGTAGTTAATGAAGGCGATAAAATTCGTTTGTCCGTACCTTCATTAACCGAAGAAAATCGGCGCGATATCGTAAAAAAATTGAATGAAAAAATGGAAAAGACCAGAATTTCTTTGCGCCAGCTCAGGGAAGAAGTGAAGACTAAGATTGAGCAGGCGGAAGCCGATAAAGAAATATCAGAAGATGAAAAATTTCGGGCGATGAAAGAATTGGATGAATTTGTGGCCAAGAAGAACGAGGAAGTCAAAGAAGCGCGCGATCGCCGGGAAAAAGATATTATGGAAATTTAAGCTTTTATTATGATGACAGTTTTAATTTTTATCTTAGTTCTTTCTGTTTTAGTTTTTGTCCATGAATTTGGACATTTTTGGACAGCTCGGAAATTAGGCGTTAAGGCGGAAGAATTCGGTTTTGGTTTCCCTCCGCGTCTTTTCGGTTTTTATCGAGATCAGCAGGGCCAGCGCCGTCATTTCTGGGGAAACCGATCTTTGGATGAATTACCGCTTGAACAGAAGCCTAAAGGAACCGTTTATTCTTTAAATTGGTTGCCGATTGGCGGTTTTGTTAAGATTAAGGGGGAAAATGGCGAGGGCAAGCAGGAGCCAGACAGTTTTGCTGCCCAATCTTTAGGGAAGCGCGCTTTAATTTTGGCGGCTGGCGTTATTATGAATATCGTTCTCGCCTTTTTCTTGTTGTCTCTTGGTTATATGCTCGGCTTGCCTCAATCTTTGGATGAAGCCGGCCCTTCGGCGCGTATTACTCAAGCGCAGGTTTGGGTAATGGAAACTCTGCCGCAATCTCCGGCCGCTGATGCCGGTTTGGAAGCGGGCGACGTGATTATGGCAGTTAACGGCCAAGCGGTTTCTAGCAGCGAAAATTTACAAGCTCTAGTAGCGGAGAATAATGGAGTGGCGACCAATTTTTTAGTTAAAAGCGGGGACGAGGAAAAACAGGTGACGATCACGCCAACAGTTATTGCCAGCACCGGTAAGCCGGGAATCGGCGTATCTATTTATGCTTCCGGCAAAGTCCGTTACCCCTTCTTGATCGCGATCTGGGAGGGTTTTAAAGCTACGGGTTTGATGTTTTGGGCAATTATCGTCGCTTTTGCGACTTTGATTAGAGATTTATTTATCGGCGCCAGTGTCAGCGGACAGGTAACCGGGCCAGTCGGCATCGCTACTTTAACCGGGCAAGTCGCCAGTCTCGGCTTCACCTATCTCTTGCAGTTTATGGCGCTTTTGTCCCTTAATTTGGCCTTGATAAATATTTTGCCATTTCCCGCTCTTGATGGTGGACGCATTCTCTTTGTTGTTATAGAAAAATTCAAGGGAAAACCGGTAAAGCAGTCGGTAGAGGCGTGGATACACACCATCGGTTTCTGGCTTTTGCTTGCCTTAATTGTCGTTGTGACCTACAAAGACATTGGGCGATTATTTTAAGTTTAAAATTAAGAAGACAAAGATATGAAGATAAATTTGAAAACAACTCATTTAGAATTAACCGAAGCTATTCGCCACTATGCCCAGTCTAAGATGGATATGCTGGAAAAGTATTTGGGCAATATCCAGGTTATTAATTGTGACCTGGAACTAGAAAAATCGGTCGGCGGACAGAATAAAGGCGAGATTTTCCGGGCGGAAATAAATTTGCAGATTCCGCGGGAAATTTTGAGAGTGGAGAAGACTGAGACCGATCTTTATAAGGCGATTGATAAGGTCAAGGATCACTTAGAAGAAATTATTATTAGTTATCGGGAGAAGCGACGTGATCAGAAACGGGGGAAATAGAAACATAATTTTGCTGGGGATAAGGAGGAAGCGGACGTCTTGACGGCGTCCGTTTTTTTATTTTTCCCTTATTTTTTTCTGGTTGCAGCCTGACACAATATATAGTATAATAAGTATTATTTATTACTCTATATATTGATATTTTTATTTATTATAATTTTTTATTTTTTTATGGATAAAATTAATGTCAGCCAGAGAAAATATAATTTTTCTGTGCAAAAAAGAGACGGAAAAATTGTAGCTTTCGATCAGGCAAAAATTACCGCCGCCATTTTTAAAGCTTTAGCCGCCGTTGGTCAGGAAAGCGCCGCTGACGCCGCCGCCTTGGCGGAAACGGTGGCTCGTCAGGCCCAAATTGAAGCGGAGTCTTCCGGCGCCAGCGCTTCCTTTTGTTTGAATGTTGAGAAAATTCAGGATTGGGCGGAACAGGCCTTAAGGGAAAGTTCCTTTAAGGAAGCGGCTCAGGCTTTCATTTTCTATCGCGACAAGCGGGCGGCTCGGCGGCGCCGGGATATTTTCAAAAAGAGGACAAATCTCAAACCTTATGAGTACCCGGAATTATATGAATATGTCAGGGCTATTCGCCATTCTTATTGGATACACACCGAATTCAATTATTTAAGTGATATCCAGGATTTTAAGACCAGAGTTACTCCGGTTGAACGCCAGGCTATTCAGCGCTCAATGTTAGCGATCGCGCAGATAGAGGTGGCGGTCAAGGTGTTCTGGGGTGATATTTATAAGAAGATGCCAAAGCCGGAAATCGCCGCCGTCGGCTTTACTTTTGCCGAAAGTGAAGTGCGGCATATGGATGCCTATTCGCATCTTTTGGAAATTCTAGGATTAAATGAAGAATTTGCCCGCATCAAGACAATGCCGGTTTTAATGGAACGGGTCGAATATCTTGAATATTCCATAAGCAACGCTAAGCGTGAGGATAATAAAGATTACACTTTGGCTATTCTTTTGTTCTCTTTGTTCATCGAGCATGTTTCTTTGTTCTCCCAGTTCTTGATTATAATGTCCTTTAATAAGCATAAGAATCTGTTTAAAGGTATTTCCAATGCGGTGGAAGCGACTTCTAAGGAGGAACAAATCCACGGCATGTTCGGTCTTGAAGTCATTAATCTTATTAAATCGGAACATCCGGAATGGTTTGATGAAAGCTTTAAAGAAAAAATCATTCAAGCCGGCTACGTCGCTTTTGACTCAGAAAAAAAAGTGTTGGATTGGATTTTAGAGGCGGGTGAATTGGAATTTTTGCCGAAGACGGTCATTATTGAATTTATTAAGAATCGTTTGAATAACTCACTGGATAGTATTGGCTTGGAAAGAATTTTTCCGGTCGACGAAAAGTTATTGGAGCAGACAGAATGGTTTGATGAGGAAATCGTGACGACCAAGCACGGTGATTTCTTTGTCAAGCGTTCGATTAATTATAATAAGCGCAGCCAAAGTATTACCGGCGACGATCTCTTTTAGGCTGATGATATGTTGGTCTTCTAATTAATTATTTATAAAATACTATGCAGTGGTTAAATGAATATTCTCGCTCTTTCTTGGCAAAGGGCTATCTTAATCCGGGGATAAGCGCGGAACAGCGAATCAAAGATATCGCCAAAACGGCGGAAAAGATTTTGAATAAACCCGGTTTTGCCGATAAGTTTTATGATTACATGTCGCGCGGTTATTACTCTTTAGCGTCGCCTGTTTGGTCTAATTTCGGCTTGTCCAAAGGTTTTCCTATTAGTTGTTTTTCTTCATATTTGGGCGACGACATGGGGCAGATTCTGTTTACTCAAGCTGAAGTGGGAATGATGAGTAAATATGGCGGCGGTACAGCCGGCTATTTCGGCGATTTGCGCCATCGCGGCGCGGCGATTAAAGATAATGGCCATTCTTCCGGAGCGGTCCACTTCATGCAGCTGTTTGAAACTTTGGTTAATGTGGTTAGTCAGGGTTCGGTGAGAAGGGGGCACTTCGCTCCTTATCTACCCCTGGAGCATCCCGATGCCGATGAATTTCTTAATATCGGTACCGAAGGCAATCCTATTCAGGAGATGACTTACGGTGTGACTGTGACTGATGCCTGGATGAAGGCAATGGCGGCGGGTGATGCCGACAAAAGAGCTTTGTGGGCTAAAGTTTTACAGCGACGCAGTCAGATGGGCTACCCCTATATTTTCTTTACCGATACGGTTAACAATAATACGGTCGATGTTTATAAAGATAAGGGCCTGAAAATTAAGGCCAGCAATCTTTGCTCGGAAATATTATTACCCTCAAATGAAGAATGGTCATTTGTTTGCGACTTGTCTTCTTTAAACCTGTTGTATTATGATGAATGGAAAGACACGGATGCCGTGGAAACTTTAGTATATTTTTTGGATGCAGTGATGAGTGATTTTATTAGCCGTCTGGAAGCTTTGCGTGACAGCGATGATGCGCGTAAGCGCCAATCTTTCCTTTTTATGGAAAGGGCGTATAATTTCGCGGTGGCCAATCGGGCTTTAGGCTTAGGTGTTTTAGGATGGCATTCGCTTTTGCAGAGCAAGCTGTTGCCTTGGGAGGGAAAAGAAAGTGCTCGTCTCAATGTCGCCATATTTAAGGATATTCGTGAGCAAGCGATAGCGGCTTCAAAAAAGATGGCGCTTGAATACGGCGAACCGTCTATTCTTAAAGGTTATGGTCGCCGTAATACGACTTTAATGGCCATCGCCCCTACCACTTCTTCCGCTTTTATTTTGGGGCAGGTTTCTCAAAGTATTGAGCCGATTTGGTCAAATTGTTACGTGAAGGATATTGATAAGATGAAAGTGACGATTAAGAACCAGCAGTTGGAAAAATTATTGGAAGAAAAGGGGCAAAATTCTAAAGAAGTCTGGCATAGCATCCGTGACAATGACGGCTCGGTTCAGTCTTTAAAATTCTTGTCACCCGAAGAGAAAGAAATTTTCAAGACTTTCCAAGAAATCAATCAGAAAATAGTCATCGAACAAGCGGCGGCGCGCCAAACTTATATTGATCAGGGGCAATCATTAAATTTAGCCATCAACCCCGCTGTCCCTGTTAAAGAAGTTAATGCTTTATATATGTACGCTTGGCAGCTCGGCATCAAGACTCTCTATTATCAGCATAGCGTCAATGCCGCCCAGCAGTTCGGGCGCTTGAAGGACTTGCAGAACTGCCAATCTTGCCAGGCTTGATGCTGTTAATAATAAATAAACCCGTGGCTTTAATTAATGTGACGGGGTTTTTAAACACATTATTATATATAAGTCAATATTTATTAAATACGCAAAGCAGATTATACTGAAAATAGCGCTTTGGGCGTAATTTTTGTCATTAGGGCGCTTAATATAAATATTATATGGATTTGTTAAACAAAATTTTCGGAGATCCGAATGAAAAAATTATTAAAGAATTGCGAAAAACCGTAGAAAAGATTAACGCGTTGGAGCCGTCTTTTCAGGCCTTAAGTAATGAAGAGCTATTAAATAAGAGCCTAGAATTTAAAGATAGGCTTAAAAATGGTATTAGTCTGGATGAAATTTTGCCGGAAGCTTTTGCCAATATGCGCGAAACTTCTAAAAGAATTCTCGGTCAGAGGCATTATGACGTGCAGTTAATTGGCGGTATTGTTTTGCATCGCGGCCAGATTGCGGAAATGAAAACCGGTGAAGGTAAAACTTTAGTGGCGACATTACCTTTATATCTCAACGCTTTAAGCGGCGAGGGCGTACATTTGATTACCGTTAACGATTATTTGGCGCGGGTTGGCGCCGGCTGGATGGCGCCTCTCTATCACGCTCTTGGTCTCAGTGTTAGTGTTATTGTTCATGAGGCCGCTTTCAAATATGATCCGGAATATAACGACGAGAGCCAGTATGACGAGCGTTTGCGTCATTTCCGTCCGATTTCTCGTCGCGAAGCCTATTATTGCGACATTACTTATGGCACCAATAATGAATTTGGTTTTGATTATCTGCGTGATAATATGGCCTATACTCTTAGCCAAACTGTCCAGCGCTCTTTACATTATGCCATTATTGATGAAATTGATTCGATTTTGATTGATGAGGCGCGCACCCCGCTTATTATCAGCGCCCCAGCGGAGGAGTCCACTGACAAATATGTGAAATTTGCGCAATTAGTCCAAGGTCTGACTGAGAATGAGGATTATAATATTGATGAAAAAATGAAGGCGGCGACTTTGACCGAGGCCGGTATTAATAAGATTGAAGAATGGCTGGGTGTCGGTAATATCTATGTGTCTGGCGGCGTCAAGGATGTCCATCATCTGGAGCAGGCTTTAAAGGCGATGGTTTTATTTAAACGTGATCGTGATTATGTCGTTAAGGATGGCGAGATTATCATTGTCGATGAATTTACCGGCCGTTTGATGTATGGTCGTCGTTATAGCGAAGGTCTGCACCAGGCGATTGAAGCGAAAGAGGGAGTTAAAGTCCAGAAAGAATCGCAGACGATGGCCACCATTACTTTTCAAAATCTATTTCGCATGTATAACAAGCTGTCTGGTATGACGGGCACGGCTTTAACCGAGGCGGAAGAGTTCTATAAGATATATAAACTGGAAACCGTGGTAATTCCCACCAATAAGCCCAATATTCGCAAGGACTTGAATGATTTAATCTATCGGACAGAAGAAAATAAGTTTAATGCCGTTATCCGTGAAATTAAGGCGCGTCATGAAAAGGGGCAGCCGGTGTTAATCGGTACCATCTCTATTGAAAAGAATGAGCTTTTAGCCAACATGATGGCGCGCGAGGGCTTGCATCCGCAGATGTTAAACGCCAAGAATCATCAGAAAGAAGCGGAAATAATCGCTCAGGCCGGTCGGGTCGGCGCTATCACCCTGGCTACAAATATGGCCGGTCGCGGTGTTGATATTATCTTGGGAGGCAACCCCGATACCAATGACGAAGCGGCCCTTGCTGAAGCGCAAGCAGAACAGGAAAAAGTGAAGGCGCTCGGCGGTTTGCACGTTATTGGCACGGAGCGGCATGAAGCTCGCCGTATTGATAATCAGTTGCGCGGTCGGGCTGGCCGCCAGGGCGATCCCGGCTCTTCCCAGTTCTATGTTTCTACGGAAGATGATTTGATGCGTATTTTTGGCGGCGACCGGATGAAGGCGATGATGAAAACTTTAAAATTACCGCCGGATGTGCCGATTGAAAACAGGATGATTTCCAAATCATTGGAATCGGCTCAGAAGAAGGTTGAGGGTAATAATTTTGATTTGCGCAAACACTTGGTTGAATATGACGATGTCATCAATAAGCACCGCGAGGCGATTTACCGTCGCCGCCGGGAAATCTTGGAGGCTTCAGAAATGGAAGTGAAAGAAGGCGAGAATACCCCTTTAATCAAATTAAACGCGCTTATAAACGAACAAGTTAAGGAGGAAATCACTAAAGTTATTGTTTTTCATACGTCCGGCGATAAGAGCGGCGATTGGAATTTTAAAGAAATAGTGGAGACTTTACGGACGATGCTTAATGTTTCTGAGCAAGAAGATAAGCTTAAAGAATTAGCCGGCGACGGCGGTGAGGCTGGGCGCCAAAAGGTCTTGGATTATGTCCAGGAATTGGCGGCCGCTGCCTACGAGCGTTTAGTATCCGATTTTACCCAGGCGGGAATTGATTTTGTGGAAGTGGCTAAAGGCCTGCTTTTGCGCTCAATTGATCAGATGTGGATTGATCATTTAGAAACAATGGATTATATGCGCCGGGGCATCGGTTTGCGCGGCTACGGCCAGCGTGATCCCCTGGTGGAATACAAGAAAGAAGCCTATCGCCTCTATCATGAATTGCTAGACCTTATCCGTCAGCAATTAGTTTATTCCATTTATCGTACCGGCGATATTCTGAAGATGGCGCCTTCGGCTTTAATACGGTTAAGCGGCAGTGAGCAACCGAAGAATTTGAAATTGGAAGGAGCGGCTAAAGAAATGGAAAAATTGAGCGCCAAACGTGATAATTTTGATTTGGTAAGAGATAAGGTAAAAGACGAATTTGGGAAGACCGTTGGTCGCAATGACCCCTGTCCTTGCGGTAGCGGCAAGAAGTATAAGAAGTGTCATGGGAGCTAGGAACTGACAAAAAAGCCGTTTCCGTCCAATTATAGGACAGAAAATAGGAGCAAACCCAGTCGAGAAGATTGGGTTTTTGTATGCTAAAAAATAAAGAGAAAAAAAGAGCGACAGAAAGCAACGCTTGATTAATCATTTATTATCGTATATAATTGGATATAGTTAACCTATATCCAATTTTATGACCAATAACAGATTAAGCAAGAGGATTAAATTGACCCAAAATATCCTCGCCAAGATTGCCAAGATCGATCAATTTCAAGGACTTTGGCAGGGAAGTCTGAGACTAAGCCCACAAATACTCGGACGTCTTAAAACATGGGTCATTATCACTTCAACGGGTGCAAGCACTCGTATCGAGGGAGTAAAAATGACGGACGAGGAGATCGCCCGCTTTCTGCGTGGATGGAAAGGGAAACGACCTAAGAGCAGGGATGAACAGGAAGTCGCTGGCTATGCCGATTTAATCGGACGCATCTTTGATAACTGGAAAACAATAAAACTCACAGAGGGTTGGATACTTCAACTTCACGGCATCCTCCTTCAGTTTTCAGAAAAAGACCAAACGCATAAAGGAAAATATAAGGACTCCCCAAATACTGTAGTGATGACAAATAGACAAGGAGAACCGGTCGTGCTTTTTGACCCGACTCCTCCTTATCTTGTTAAAGCGGAAATGCAGGAAGCGATCGCCTGGACGAATGAACAATTGGAGAAGAAAGAAATTCATCCGCTTCTGATCATCGCCAACTTTATCTTTGAATTTCTGGCCATACACCCCTTCAAAGACGGCAATGGAAGAATCAGTCGAGCACTCACAAATCTCCTGCTTCTTAAGGCAGGCTACAGTTACACTCCTTACGTTTCCCTTGACGAGATCATTGAACAAACGAAAGCCGAATACTACCTTGCCCTGAGAGCTACTCAAAAGAATCATAAAACCAAACACGAGGATATTACGCCGTGGGTGGAATACCTACTTAGTTCTCTACTGGAGCAATCCGAGAAAGCTCGTAAACTGATGGAATCCGAGCAGCCAGAAAAACTTCTCTCGGAAAAGCAAACTCAAATTTATCAACTTTTCGAAAAGAACGACGAACTTAGCGTGTCCGAAATTGACAAACTCCTAAAAGGTAAAATACCTCAGGCCACAATCAAACAGGCCTTATCGCGGCTGGTGACTTGGAAATTACTCGAAAGGATTGGACAAGCACGCAGCACGAGATACAAAAAACCGAATCACTAAAGCCATCAGCATGGAGACCCATATCTTTTAGCTAGAAATTTCCGGAGAAGAAAAAAATAATCAATAAATATATTAACTTATTTTTAAGCAAGTTTATGTCTAATGAGCAAAATCAAAATAAAACAGTTACCCCCAATTTTTCGGAAGCAGAGCGGTCAATTTTGTCCTTCTGGCAAGATGGCGGCATTTTTGATAAATCCCTAGTTAAAGATTCGCCGAAAGGTGATTATGTCTTTTATGACGGACCGCCTTTCGCTACGGGTACGCCGCATTATGGACATATTGTGGCCAGTGTGATGAAAGACGTTGTTCCTCGCTATCAGACTATGCGTGGCTATCACGTTGAGCGCAAGTGGGGCTGGGACTGCCACGGTTTGCCGATTGAAAATATTGTTGAGAAAGAATTGGGCACAAAGAATAAGAAAGATATTGAAGAATTGGGAGTCGGCAAGTTCAATGATATGTGTCGCGCTAAGGTGATGACATATGCCAAAGAATGGGAGAGAGTGATTAGCCGTCTCGGCCGCTGGGTAGACTTTGACAATGCTTATAAGACCATGGATTTGAATTATATGGAAAGCGTCTGGTGGACCTTTAAGCAGTTATGGGACAAAGGATTGATTTATAAAGATTATCGCTCCATGTACATCTGTCCGCGCTGTGAAACGACCTTATCTCAGTCGGAAGTAACAGAAGGATATAAAGATATTAAGGATTTATCGGCTATCGCCAAGTTTGAATTAGTCGATGAACCCGGTACTTTCGTACTTGCTTGGACCACCACTCCTTGGACCTTGATAGGTAATGTTGCTTTGGCGGTAGGGAAGGAGATCGAGTATGTAAAAGTGAAATTTGATGGAGCTAATTATATTTTAGCCAAGGGACGCTTGGAAGAAGTATTTAAAAATAAAAATTATGAAGTTCTTGATGCTTGCAAAGGCTCGGATTTAATCGGCCAAGCCTATAAACCCCTCTTTAATTATTACTCTGAGGATAAGAATCTAGAGAATCGAGATAATGGCTGGAAAATATATGCCGCCGATTTCGTGACTACGGAAGACGGCACTGGCGTCGTTCATATCGCTCCCGCTTTCGGTGAAGATGATATGAATTTAGGCAAGCAGGAATCCCTGCCTTTCATTCAGCATGTCGGCCTGGACGGAATGTTTAAGAAGGAAGTTGCTGATTTTCCCGGTCTTCATGTGAAACCACGAGAAGATCATCTGGCGACGGATGTGGAAATTATCAAGTATTTGGCCGCACATAATCTTCTTTTTAGTAAAGAAAAATACGAACACAGCTATCCTCACTGTTGGCGTTGTGATACCCCCTTGATTAACTATGCCGCTTCTTCTTGGTTCGTGGGGGTAACAAAAATAAAGGATAAATTACGGGAAACAGCCAAAGAAATAAAGTGGTCACCTGATTATATCAAGAACGGGCGTTTCGGCAATTGGCTGGAAGGAGCGCGTGATTGGTCGATTTCTCGTCAGCGTTTTTGGGCCAGTGCCATTCCGATTTGGGAATGCCCGGCCGGCCATCGCCACGTTGTTTCTTCGGTAGCGGAATTAGAAGAGAGAACCGGTAAGCATATCGATGATATTCATAAAGATAAAGTTGATCCTTTGGTTTTCGCTTGTCCGGAATGCGGAGCGCCAATGCGACGGATTACCGATGTGATTGATTGCTGGTTCGAGTCTGGCTCCATGCCCTACGCGCAATTACATTATCCTTTTGAGAATAAAGAAAAATTAGAGAAGAATTTTCCCGCTCAATTTATTGCCGAAGGCGCTGATCAAACCAGAGCCTGGTTCTATTATTTGCATGTCATTGCCGGCGGTATTAAAGAGACTGAGGCTTTTAAGCATGTTATTGTTAACGGTATCGTTTTAGCCGAAGACGGCAAGAAGATGTCCAAAAAATTAAAGAATTATCCCGACCCGTCTCTGGTTATGGAAAAATACGGCGCCGATGCTTTGCGTGCCTATCTTTTGTCTTCGCCGGTCATGCAGGCGGAGAATCTCAATTTTGCCGAAAGCGGAGTGCGAGAGTCATTGCGCAAGAACGTAATGACGCTGTGGAATGTCTATCGCTTCTATGAAATTTATGCCAGCGAATATGACGGTCGGGAAGTAACGGCGGAGAATATTCTTGATGCTTGGATTTTGGCAAAGTTGAAAGTTTTAAATATTGAAGTAACGGCGGCGATGGAGGCCTATAATCTGCCTAAAGCGATGCGTCCGATTACGGAATTTATCGACGAACTTTCCACCTGGTATTTGCGCCGTAGCCGCGAACGTTTTAAGAGTGAAGTTGAAAGCGACAAGCAGGCGGTTTTAGCGATGACACGTTTTGTTTTATTGACGCTGGCTAAGATTATGGCTCCCTTTATGCCTTTTATTGCTGAACGTTTATGGCAGGAAGTGTCCGGATATAAGTTGGAAAAGCGCGATGAATCGGTACACTTGCAGTCTTGGCCCAATCTCGGCCAATTGACCGAAGAGGAAGAAGCCGTCTTGGCAAATATGCAATTGGCCCGTAAAGGGGTGGAGTTGGCTTTGTCAGCGCGTGATGCGGCCGGTATTAAAATAAGGCAAATGTTAAATTCGGCGGAATTTACCGGCGGCGGGAAATTAGCTGAACAATATTTTGTTTTGTTGTCGGAAGAGCTTAATGTGCGCAGTGTGAGTTGGCAAGGGGGCGGTGGCAGTCTTGAGGTTAAACTTGATACGGTTATTACTCTGGAATTACAGAGGGAGGGCAACAAAAGAGAAATCATCAGAACCATTAATTCCTTGCGCAAAGAAGCGGGACTAACCGTGGCCGATAGGATAGAAATTTTGATTGAGAGCAGTGAAGAGTCTTTTTCTTGGCTGGCCGGTTGGAGCGAGGAATTAAAAAAAGCGACTTTAGCCGATGTGATTAGACAGGGTCGAGAAGATAATCCTTTGGCTGTTAAAGTTCTTAAATTAGAACAAATAGATTTGTCTTTGCAGATAGTTAAGCTTTAATTCGGTTTTTTAGACAAAAATCAAAAATTATACTATAATTATTAGGCTAATTTATTAATTTGCCGGAATCCTTTTCCGGCCCCATCTTTTATGACTACTTGGATCATTTTAGGCATTATCGTTTTACTCGCTTTGGTATTAATAGCGATGTACAACGGCTTAATTCGTTCAAAGAATCGGGTGGACGAAGCTTGGAGCGATGTCGACGTGCAGCTGAAACGCCGTCATGACCTCATTTTTAACTTGGTGGAAACGGTCAAAGGCTATGCCACTCATGAACAAAGCACTTTGGATAATGTTATTAAAGCCAGGAACACAGCCGTGCAAGCCCAGGATAGTCGTGACCCTAAGGCGGTACTTGAAGCGGAAAATGCTTTATCTTCAACTTTAAAATCCATCTTCGCTTTGGCGGAGAGTTATCCTGACTTGAAAGCTAACCAAAACTTTTTGGAACTTCAGCGCGATTTGACTGATACTGAGGATAAAATTATGGCTTCCCGTCGCTTTTATAATGCCAATGTTCGTGATTTCAATACAAAATTGCAAGTTTTCCCGACCAATATCTTGGCCAAACAGTTAGGATTCAAGGCTTATAATTTCTTTGAAGCGGTCGAGGCGGAGAAAGAAGCGGTAGCGGTAAAATTCTAGGTCTTTATTTTATTCTGAGCAAAAGCGGGTTGACGCTAAGTTTAGATTTATAACTATATGTGGATTTATCTTATTATTTTTATTGGCGTTCTCTTGTTGGCCTTTTTAAAACAGGTTAACCAGTATGAGCGCGGTGTCGTCTTTACCATGGGGCGATATTCTTACGTCATGCAGCCCGGATGGCGCTTATTGATTCCGGTCTTTCAAACTTTTCATAAAGTTGATATTCGCGTCAAGGCGGTGGACGTTCCCGACCAGAAAGCGATTACTCGCGACAATGTGCCGGTTACCGTTAATGCCGTCATTTATTATAAGGTAACGGCGGCCGAGAAAGCGATTATCGAGGTGGAAAATTTTAAATACGCTATTTCCCAATATGCTCAGACCACGATGCGTAATATTGTTGGCTCTGTTACTTTGGATGAGCTTTTAAGCAAGCGCGACGAAATTGCCGATCGGATTAAGGAGATTGTCGATAAGGAAACCGATGAATGGGGGATTAAAGTTAACAATGTCGAACTAAAAGACGTTTCTTTACCAGAATCAATGGAGAGGACAATCGCCAAGCAGGCGGAAGCGGAGCGTGAAAAGAGAGCGGTTATAATTAATTCTGAGGGTGAATTAGCCGCTTCGGCCAACATTGCCCAGGCCGCCCGCACTTTATCTGAAGTTCCGGGAGCTCTTCATCTCCGCACTTTGCAGTCTATTAATGATTTATCCTCTGATCAGTCGAATACTGTTATCTTTATGACGCCGCTTGAAGTATTGAAAGCCTTTGAAGGCTTTGCCCAGAAGAGGAATAATGAGAATAAATAACTATTATTATTTATGTCCAATCTGTATAATTACAGTGCTGTCAACCAAAGAAAAACCTGGTTCTTGATGACCGGGTTTTTCATCTTTGTTATCTTAATCGGATATATTTTTTCTCAAGCTATGGACGCCCCCATAATTTTACCGGCGGCGGTTATTTTTAGCATTTTAATGAGTTTTTTTAGTTATTGGTATAGTGATAAGATTGTTTTGTCCATGTCGGGAGCAAAAGAGGTAAACAAGAATAATGGCCGCGAGCTTTATCGTTTGGTGGAGAATCTTTGTATAACTGCCGGTTTGCCCGTGCCTAGGATTTATATAATTAAAGACAGCGCTCCCAATGCTTTTGCTACCGGCCGTGACCCTCAGCACGCGGCGATTGCCGTTACCAGCGGTATTTTAGGCAAGCTTGAGAAAGCGGAACTGGAAGGCGTTATTGCGCATGAATTATCCCATATCGGCAACCGCGATATCCTTATCTCCACTATGGCCACAGTTTTAGTCGGTATCGTGGTTTTATTGGCCGATTGGTTCCGCCGTTGGTCATTTTTTGGCGGCCGCCGTCATAATGATAACAATAACAATAATCAGCTGGGAGTGATTATGCTGATTTTGGCACTTGTTTTTTCGATCCTCGCTCCTATTTTTGCCCAACTGCTACAACTGGTCGTATCCAGAAAGCGTGAATTTGTCGCCGATGCCGACGCCGCTCTTTTAACCCGCTACCCGGAAGGCTTGGCGCGAGCTTTGGAAAAAATCAGCGCCGACCGCGAACCCCTGAAAGTCGCTTCCCGCGCTACCGCCCATATGTATATTGTTTCTCCTTTTAAAGGTCAGGAGAAAAAAAATCAAGTTTCTTGGTTTGCTAAAATATGGATGACTCATCCGCCGGTAGCCGAGCGGATTGCCAAATTAAGGGAGGTTTAATTTAAAGATTAAAAACCTATTCGGCCTTATTCGCGGGAAACGTTTGCAAACATAAGTGCCGCCTTGAGGGCGGAGTTTTTAGCAAGCAATAATCATTATCATTTATTTCTGTCAAGATTTAATTAAATCTTCGGATATATTATACTAAAAGCATATGTTTGCTTATCTTCGTGGCCGGATTTTGGCTAAAAGTAATAATTATCTAATATTAGAAACAAATAATGTCGGTTATCAGATTTTTGTGGGTGAAGCTTTCTGGTCGTCGCTAAAAGTGGGAGAAGAGCAGGAATTCTATCTTTCCCACCAAGTGCGCGCAGATGCCTCTGATTTATATGGTTTTAGAAATTTAGCCGAACTGGAATTATTTCAGCTCTTGCTTTCTGTTTCCGGCGTCGGCCCTAAATCGGCGTTGGGAGTTCTCTCCGTCGCTTCTATCGGCGATATCAGGGAAGCGGTTATTCGCGGCGATGCCGCCCTGTTGACCAAAGTCGCCGGTATTGGTAAAAAGACGGCGGAAAGAGTAGTTTTGGAATTAAAAAATAAGATTGTCAAAAGTATTGATGGCGCTAGTTTGGGAAGCGCCTTTTCCTCCGGTTTTAATGATGAACTTGATGCTTTGCTGGCGCTCGGCTATTCTTTGTCTGACGCCAGAAACGCTTTGAGTGAGCTTGACGTTGATTTAAAAGATAGCGGTGAAAGAGTGAAAGCGGCCTTGAAAAAGTTAAGCCGAAAAAATCAGTAATTTTTATATGAAACAATCTCAACTATTTACCCACACTCTTAAGGAATTACCTAAAGACGAAACAAGCTATAATGCGCAGGTTTTGCTGCGCGCCGGTTTTATTGATAAGGTGGCGGCTGGAGTTTATTCCTTCTTGCCATTAGGCTGGCGAGTAATGGAAAAGATTAGACAAATTATTAGGGAAGAAATGCAGTCTATTGGCGGTCAAGAAATTAATCTGCCCACTTTGGCGCCGAAAGAAAATTGGCAGAAAACCGGCCGTTGGGAGTCTTTAGATATTCTCTTTAAAATTGCTGCTTCTGATAAGAAGGAATATGCTCTTAATCCGACCCATGAAGAAGTGGTTACTCCTCTGGCTGGCAAGTTTATTAATTCTTATCGGGAATTGCCTTTTGCTGTTTTTCAAATACAGACAAAATTTCGCAACGAGAAGCGAGCTAAGGCCGGTCTTCTGCGTGGCCGTGAATTTACTATGAAAGATTTATATTCTTTTCATGCCGATCAAGTTGATTTGGATCGATATTATGAGCAGGTTATACAAGCTTACGTTCGTATTTTTAATCGCGTTGGTCTTGGTGATAATACTTATTTGACTTTTGCTGCTGGCGGCTCTTTTTCTAAATATTCACACGAATTCCAAACCTTAACGGCAGCGGGTGAAGATTTAATTTATATTTGCGATAAGTGTCATTTGGCTGTTAACCAGGAAATCATTGCCGAACAATCAGTTTGCCCTCAATGTGGCGATAAAGATTGGCGGAAAGAGAAAGCGGTTGAAGTCGGCAATATCTTTAAATTAGGCACTAAATACTCAGATGCCTTTGCTTTATCCTACAGCGATAAGAATGGTGTTAAACAGCCCGTTGTTATGGGTTGTTATGGTCTTGGTTTAAGCCGTATTATGGGCACAGTGGTTGAAGTTTGCCATGATGAGCGGGGTATAATTTGGCCGCAGAGTATCGCCCCTTTTCGCGTTCATCTTTTGTCTCTAAAAGCTAACGAAGAAGCAGAAAAAATATATCAAAAATTAGGCCAAGACGGAATTGAGGTTCTTTATGATGATCGCGATGTTTCGGCGGGTGAGAAATTTGCTGAGGCTGATTTAATTGGTTGTCCCTATCGTCTTGTTATTAGTCAAAAAACGTTGATTCAGAACGGAGTGGAAATAAAGAGACGCGTGTCTCAAGAAACAGAAATAATTAAATTTAACCATATTACTGCTTATGTTCAATAAATTAGTGGGAAAATTTAGCCATGACCTTGGCATTGATTTGGGAACCAAGAATACCTTGGTGGTTATGAGTGACAAAGGCTTGATTATTAATGAACCCTCGGTGGTCGCTATTAATAAGCGTACTAACGAAATCTTAGAAGTCGGTGAGGCGGCTAAAAAAATGGTGGGAAAGACTCCGGCTCATATTGAAGCGGTCAAACCTTTGGTTGACGGGGTAATTTCTGATTTCGAAGTGACGGAAAAAATGCTCAAATATTTTATCAATAAAGTCCATCGTGAACATTTTGCTCTTTTCCCTCGCCCCCGGGTAGTTATCGGCATTCCTTTAGATTTGACCGAGGTAGAAAAAAAGGCAGTTGAAGATGCAGTTAAATCCGCGGGAGCGCGTAAAGTTTATTTAGTGGAAGAAGCCATGGCCTCAGCCGTTGGCGCTCATTTGCCGGTGACAGAAGCTACGGCCACGATGGTAGTCGATATCGGCGGCGGCAGTACGGAAATTGCTGTTATTTCTTTGGGCGGGGTTGTCACCTGGAAGTCTCTACGCTTGGCTGGCAACGAATTTGATAACAATATTATTGAGTATATTCGAGAAGAATTTAATATTTTAATCGGCGAACAATTGGCTGAAGAAATTAAAATTAAGATTGGCTCCGCTATCGCCGGCGAAGAATCACAGGAAATGGAAGTGCGGGGAAGGGATCTGATTAACGGCTTGCCTAAAGCCATTATTGTCAATGACAAGCAGATTAGAGAGGCGATAGGCCGGACTGTCAGCAAGATTATCGAAAATATTAAAACTATTCTTGAGACAACTCCGCCCGAACTCGTGTCCGATATTTATGAGCGCGGAGTCTATTTGTCTGGCGGCGGCGCTTTGTTGCGCGGTTTAAATCAGGCTATTTCTCTAGCCACCAAGATTCCGGTGAAAATAGTCGATGACCCTCTTACTTGCGTTGTTCGCGGCGCCGGGATTCTCATTAGTGATTCCGAATTGTTAGCTAAAGTGACTTTGGGTAATGTTTCTTTGGATAAATAGAGGAGTTATGCGCTCATTTGGGAAATCAAGAAAAATCTGGTATTGGCTAGCTTCTTTAGCCCTGATTTTTATTTTACATTTTTCCGGTTTAACTCGCCCTTTGGAGAATTATTTATTTTTGGCGATTAAGCCTTTCGCCGCCACTCTGCAAAGATTAGGGGAACGGTCGCGCGGACGGCCTGAGTCCGCCACGGACGTTTCCACATTATTAGAGCAACTGGATAGAGCCAAGGCAGATTTAGCGGCCGCTATCGTTGACCAAGCCAAGTTGCAGCTGTTAGAGGAGGAAAACAATAAACTGAGAAAACAATTAGATTTCGTTAACGCTAATAACTACCAGGTGTTAAGCGCCAATATTGTTTCTCGTCAAAATTTGTTTGAATCCGCCGAAGACGCTCAGGATATTGTTTTGGACAAAGGCGCGGCTGAAGGCTTGCGTCCCGGTTTGGGCGTGATTGATGAGAGTGGAGTGATTATAGGGAAAATAGTCGAGGTGAAGGACCACAGCGCTCGTGCTTGTTTAACTACCAGCACTAATTGTCAGTTGCCGGCGGCTATTATTAATAACACTAAAACCATCGGTTTAGCCGAAGGGGAACTGGGTTTGACTATTAAAATGAATTATATTCCCCAGCTTGAGGAGATAAACCAAGGCGATATTATTATCACCTCTGGCCTTGGTGGCGATATCCCCCGCGGTTTAGTTATCGGTCGAGTAGCCCAAGTCAATAAGCAAAGTAATGAGATTTGGCAAGATGTTACTATTGAGCCTCTTTCTTCTTGGCATAGTTTGACAATAGTTTCAGTTATTTTACCCTGATTATGACGCGCCAGATTTTCACATATTTTGCCTTATTTATCTTGGCCGGTTTCTTGGCCATTATTCAGTTTTCGTTAGTGAGCGCTTGGTCGTTTCCTTGGAATAGTGTGAATTTGATAATTGTGGCCATTATTTCCGCTTTTCTGATTTTTAACAAGGATCAGGTTTGGTTTTTGGCGTTGGCCGCTGGTTGGTTTCTGGATGTTTTGGGTTTTCACCCTTTCGGAGTCGCTTTATTATCCCTCTTGTTTAGTACGGCCGTGGTTTATCTAGTTTTAGAAAACTGGTTGACCAATCATTCATTATATGCTTTTTTATTACTTACTGTCATCGCCGTTTTAGTCGAGGCGTTGAGTTATAATTTACTGTTACTTATTTTTGCCCGGTCAGGTTCTGCCGAAAAGTTATTTTTATTTTCAGATTATTTTTGGAAAGATTTAGCCGCCACCGCCGTAATCAGTCTTTTTTTGGTTGGCCTGTTTTTTAATTTACTTGCCCTGGCCGGTCGGCGGCTTAAGCCATTTTTTTTGAAAAGGCCTTAATTCGTGTTATGATAGAATAAAGCTTTATTTTATGAAAAATCATATCATTACGGTCGGCGGGGCGACTCGCGACACCACTTTTTTTACCGATGAGGGGGTTCTCATAGATAATCAGCGCGATGTTTTGCGCCAGAAGCTTTTAGCTTTTGAGTACGGAGCGAAAATTAAAATTGATCGCTTTTATTTTTTATTCGGCGGCGGCGCCGCCAATGCGGCTGTAAATTTTGCCGTGTCTGGATTTAAAACCGCTTGTCTCGCCAGAGTCGGTCAAGATGAAAGCGGCCGAGCCATTATTGCTAATCTGCGCCAGCGTGGCGTCATCACTTCTTTGGTGTCGTCAGAAAAGAACAGGGAGACTATGATCTCTTTTATTCTCGTCACCCCTGGCGGCGAACGGATAATTTTTACCAGTCGCGCCGCTAATAATGATTTACGAATAAGCCGGCAAGAAGAAAGAATTTTAAAGCAAGCCGATTGGTTGTATTTGGCTTCTTTGCCAGGCGATTGGTTGCCGGCAGCCAGGAAAATTTTTTCTCTTTCTGGCCCGAAAATCGCTTGGAATCCGGGGGCGTCTCAGTATCAGGCTGGTTTGAAAAAAATAGCTTCTTTCTTAAAAAGAACTTCGGTTTTTTGTGTTAATAAAGATGAGGCGATTGAATTGGTGTTAAGTGATGCCCGTTATCGCGGCCAGAGTCCGGCCTTTCTAAATAATGTGAAGAATCTTTTAGTCGCTTTAAAGGCGGCTGGTCCGGAAATCGTTTTAATTACCAGTGGGCAGGATGGAGCCGATGTTTATGATGGTCATAATTTCTATCATCAGGCGGTTTTTCCGGAGAAGAAAAGGGTTGATATCACCGGTGTCGGCGATGTCTTTAATTCTTCTTTTGTCGCCGGTTGGGAACTTAGTGGCGGCGATATTAAGCGGGCTTTGTATTTGGGGGCCAAGAATACCGCTTCTAAAATCGCTTATTTCGGAGCCCAGAACGGATTATTGGATTTGCGCCAAATAAAATAGGTTAGTTTAATTTATTATTTTTTTGAATCATATGATTAAAGGGGTGATTATTAAGGAAATAAAAAAATTTAGCGATGACCGCGGTTGGCTGATGGAAATATATCGTCGCGATGAGAGTGATTTGGCTCCGGCGATGTCTTATGTCAGCTTGACTTTACCTGGAGTAATTCGCGGCCCGCATGAGCACGTTTATCAAAGTGATTTTTTTGTCTTTATCGGCCCGGGCCGTTTTCGTTTGCATCTCTGGGATCGTCGCGCTGATTCTTCGACTAAAGGCGAAAAAATGGAAATAGAAGTTGGCGAAGATAATCCTTGCTCCGTCCTGGTTCCGCCCGGCGTTGTCCATGGATATCAGTGCCTTTCTGGAGTGCCGGCTCTTTCGATAAATTTGCCGGACAAACTCTATAAAGGTGTTTTAAAACAGGACGAAATCGATGAAATTCGTTGGGAACAGAATCCGGACAGTCCTTATAAAATAAATTAAAATTATGTGTCTTTTTTGTAAAATAATAGCCGGCGAAATTCCTTCTTTTAAGGTTTACGAAGACGGTCAGGTTTTAGCTTTTTTGGATATAGCGCCCGTTCATAAAGGTCACCTCTTAGTAGTTCCTAAGAGGCACTATGCTAATTTGGAAGAGATCCCGGATGAAGAATTACAGTCTTTGATTACGGTGGTAAAAAAATGCGGTTTAATGTTAAAGACGAAACTGGCCTATGCCGGCTATAACGTATTTGAAAATAATGATCCGGTCGCTGGTCAAGAAATTCCCCATCTCCATTTCCATGTTATTCCCCGAATTGCCGGCGACAATTTGCCTTTATGGCGGAAAGAAGCTTATGCTCCCGGAGAGGCGGAAGCAATTTGTTCTAGATTAAAAGCGGTTTTATGAAATTATTAGTGACCGGTGGCGCCGGTTTTATCGGCTCCAACTTTATTCATTATTGGTTGAAGAATCATCCTGACGACAGGATTATCAACTTGGATGTTTTGAGCTATGCCGGCAATCTGGAAAATTTGCGCGATTTAGATAATAATTATGCTTATCGTTTTGTGCGCGGTGATATTACCGATATCGATTTGGTTGACAGTTTAGTAGCGGAAGTTGACGTAATTGTTCACTTTGCCGCCGAAAGTCATGTTGACCGTTCTATTTTAAATAGCGCCGATTTTGTTCGTACTAATGTAGAGGGGACGCGTGTGCTTTTGGACGCGGCCCAAAAACACGGCGGTGTTAGATTTCACCACATTTCCACTGATGAAGTCTTTGGTGCCCTGCCTCTTGATGGTGGCCGTTTTAATGAAAATACCCCCTATAACCCGCGTTCTCCCTATAGCGCTTCTAAGGCCGCTTCCGATCATTTAGTAAGAGCTTATTTCTATACCCATGCCTTGCCGATTACTATTTCCAATTGCTCCAATAATTATGGTCCTTATCAATATCCAGAAAAGCTGATTCCTCTCTTTATCACTAATTTAATTGACGGAAAAAAGTTGCCTGTTTATGGTCGGGGAAGCAATGTCCGTGATTGGATTCATGTAGATGATCATAACCGGGGCATTGATTTGATTTTACAGAAAGGAAAAATTGGCGAAACCTATTGCTTGGGGGGCAACAGCGAGCGCAGCAATCTGGAAATTACCAAGAAGTTGCTATCTATTTTTGGTCAGGGAGAGGAAATGATTAACTATGTGGCCGATCGTCCCGGGCATGATTTACGCTATGCCGTTGATTTTAGTAAAGCCAAGAGAGATTTAGGTTGGGAACCATTAATCGTTTTTGAACGTGGTTTGGCCGAAACCGTTGATTGGTATCGCCAGCATGAGGATTGGTGGCGACCCATTATTAATGCTAAAACAAAAAATTAAATAAGATTCAATGACGATTAATCTTTGAATCTGATAAATCATATGGCTAATAAAAAAATTTTTATTCTCGAGGATGATGTCAACCTTCTTTATGGGCTGGAAGCTCAGTTCAGCGCCGATGAATTTGTCGTCGAGTCGAGCGAAGGGGAAGAGGAACTGGAAGAATTATTGGACAATATCCGGTCTTTTTCTCCTGATTATATGATTTTAGATTTAATTTTACCTAAACTTGACGGCTTTGAAATTATAAAGAGAATTAAAGAAGATGAAGAATTATCTAATTTATCCATTTTTATTTTTACCGATTTAAGCGATGAGGACAGTAAAAACCGCAGTTTAGAGTTGGGAGCGGATTATTATTTTATTAAAGATGATTTTGACACCTATGAATTTGCGGAAAAAGTAAAAAAAATCATCGCCAACCAGACTGAGAATGAAAATAGCGAAGTTGCGGATACTTACGAAGAATAATATTCTCCATTTGACCGACCAGGGAATTTGGGGTAACATATAGTTTTATAGGAGGAATCTCAGTTTCTGAAATTTTTTCTTTTATTTTAGCCTAATTTATGTTTATAAAACGCATCGGTATTGATTTGGGAACAACTTATACCTTAGTATATTTACCACGTCGGGGCATCGTTATTAACGAACCTTCGGTGGTGGCTATTTCTCTTGACGACAATAAGATTTTGGCAGTCGGTAATGAGGCTAAGGATATGCTGGGGCGGACGCCAGACACAATTGTGGCCGCCCGTCCTTTAAAAGATGGTGTGATTGCCGATTATCGGACAACCGAGGCGATGATTCGTTATTTTATTAATAAAACTTTAGGCGGTGTCCGTCTTTTTCGTCCAGAGGTAATGGTGGCTGTCCCGGCGGGAATTTCTTCAACCGAAAGGCGGGCAGTAATTGAGGCGACTATCGCCGCCGGAGCTAAAGCTGCATATATTATCAAAGAACCCGTGGCGGCCGCTATTGGTGCCGATATTCCCATCGGATCGGCTACTGGACACATGATTATTGATATCGGCGGCGGCACGGCGGAAATGGCTGTTATTTCTCTGGGAGGAATTGTAGCCTCGACTTCAGTGCGCGTCGGCGGTAATAAATTTGATGCCGCTATTTTGGAGCATATCCGCAAAAAATATAATCTCGCAATCGGCGACCGGACGGCGGAAGAGATTAAGATAAATATTGGTTCCGCTTTATACATAGAAGATAAGCTGTATATGGAAATAAGGGGCAGGGATATTGTTACCGGTTTGCCCAGAAGCATTACCGTCTCTAGCGACGATGTCACCGAAGCTATCCAGAATGAATTGGAAGCGATTATTGCCGCCGCGAAAAGAGTGTTGCAAAAGACCCCGCCGGAATTAGCGGCGGATATTATGGATAAAGGCATTATTTTGTCCGGCGGCAGCGCTCTTTTACGCAACATTGATCAGTTAGTGGCTCGAACTACCGGTGTCCCTGCCTATATTGCTGATGACGCTTTATTATGCGTAGCCAAAGGAACAGGAATTGCTTTGGACAATCTCGATTCTTATAAGCGTAGTATTTTGGCCACCAAATAGTTTTACCTATATGATTATCGGCATTGACGCTTCTCGCGCCAATCGATCTTTGCGCACGGGAACAGAGTGGTATTCTTTTTATATCATTAAGCATTTAGCCCGGCTTGATCGTAAAAACAAATATATTCTTTATTTAGACAAGGAAGTTTCTCCTGATTTACAGGCAGTCATCGCGCCTTATCCTAATTTTCAATTACGCCGGCTCCATTGGCCTTGGCGATATTTTTGGACTCTTGGCCGTTTGTCTTGGGAAATGATTGTGAGGCGCCCTGACGTGCTTTTTGTGCCCGCTCATTCTTTACCTTTATTCCGACCGCGCCATACGGTTAATACCATTCACGATATTGCCTTTCTGCGTGAAGGGGGCTTATATCAACGTCGGGGATTACGCTTGGTATCAAAAACGGGCAAACGTTTTTTAAATTTGTTGACGCGTTTGTTTACCCGCGGTCGCTATGAGTCAAGTCCTTTCGATTATTTGGTTTGGTCTACAGCCTATGCTTTAAAACATGCCCGCACAATTATTGCTGTTTCCGAATTTACTCGTCAAGAAATTCTTGATGTTTATTCTCAGAAATATGCAGAAAAGATTAAGGTGGTTCATAACGGTTATGCCCGCGAACTTTATTTTGTTCGTACCGATAAAGAGGAGCGTCGTCTTATTTTAGAAAAATATGGACTTGAGGAGCCTTTTTTCTTGTACGTTGGCCGCTTGGAAAAGAAGAAAAACACCCAAGCCCTGGTGGAGGCTTTTGCTTTATTTAAAGAAACAAATCCTCACAGTGATATCAGTTTAGTTTTAATAGGCAATGCCGGTTTTGGTTACGACGAAGTGAAATATATTATTGAAGAATATAATCTTAGTCGTCAGGTTTTAATGCCTGGCTGGGTAGCGGAAGAGGATTTACCGATTATCTTTAGCGCCGCTTTGGCTTTTGTTTTCCCGACTCTGTACGAGGGCTTCGGTATCCCCGTCTTACAGGCGATGGCTTGCGGCGTGCCGACCTTAGTTTCCGATATTCCGGTTTTGAGAGAAATATTAGGGGAGGCGCCCATTTATTTTAATCCTCGAGACAAGAATGAACTAGCCGCCTCTTTAGCCACTGTCGCCGGTAATGAAAATTTGCGCCGAGATTTAATTTCTAGGGGATTAGCCCGGGCAAATCAATTTAGTTGGGAACAATCAGCCAGAGAAACTTTAAAGATATTAACCGAAAGATAAAAATGGGCTGAGCCCATTTTTTTATCTTTGAATTGTCTGATAAATATGTTATGATAAAGATGCTATGAAACCATTTTTAGCCTCTTTTTTTGTCTTTTTATTATTAGCGCCGTTGGCTGTTAGCGCTAGTTTTTTGCCGAATGATTCTTATTATGGCAACCAATGGTATCTTACTCGCATTAAAGCTCCGGCCGCTTGGGAAAAAATTAACAGCAGTCCGAATATAACGGTGGCAGTGATTGATGCCGGCGTAGAGATTGACCATCCCGATTTGCGCGATAATATTTGGATTAACCGTCAGGAGATTCCTAATAATCAGATTGATGACGACCACAACGGTTTTATTGACGATGTTTCAGGATGGGATTTTGTTCAGAATTTGCCTGATCCTTCGCCTAAATTCGATGAAGGCTGGACGGAGTCCGGTGTTTCTCACGGGACGATGGTGGCGGGAATAATGGCGGCGGTCGGTAATAATTATAAAGGCATTAGCGGCGTTACCTGGAAAGCAAAAATAATGCCCTTGCGCGCCCTTAATGATAAAGGTGAGGGCCATATTGGCGCGGTGGTTAGAGCAATTGATTACGCCGTTCATAATGGTGCCGATATTATTAATTTAAGTTTTGTCGGTTTTAACTATAGCCAGGCTTTACAAGACGCTATTCAACGCGCTTATGACGCCGGTGTTATCGTCGTCGCGGCCGCCGGTAATGAGCAACAAGACGGCGAAGCTTATAACACGGACAAGACACCGATTTATCCGGCTTGTTATGATGGTAAAAACGGAGAAAATATGGTAATAGGAGTAGCGGCGACTGATGCCCTAGATCAGAAAACTGATTTTTCCAGCTACGGCTTCAAATGCATTGACCTGACCGCTCCTGGCGTCAGTTTCTATAGCACGATTACGCATGGTGGCAATCCTAATGATCCTGATAAATATTATGATGGTTTTTGGTCCGGCACTTCAATGGCCGCGGCGGTGATTAGCGGCTCCTTAGCTTTAATAGCCGAAGCTAATCCTCAATTAAGACCTGCCGAAATTGTCAAAATACTTTTACAGACAACGGATAACATTAGTCGCCTTAATCCCAATTATCTCGGTCAACTCGGTTCGGGTCGCGTTAATCTGGAAAGAGCGGTGACCGTTGCTCAAGAAGGTCTATATTCTCATCTGGCACGTTTAATGATAAGTCCGGCCACGACAACGGCTAGCAGCAGTTTGGAAATACGTGATAAAAGCGGTGTTATTTTGGATGCCTGGCCTCTATCCGAAGCGGCTGGAGGTATTTTTGCCGCCGGTGATGTTGATGGTAACGGTGAGGATGAAATCATTAGCGCCGCTCCCGCCGGCCAAGAACCTTATGTGAGTATTTATGGCCCTGATGGTACTTTACGTGGTAAATTTTTAGTCTACGAACGCAATTTTAAAGGTGGTTTTAGTTTGGCCGTAGCCGATGTTAACGATGATGGTTTGGCAGAAATAGTGGTTGGCGCTGGGGCTGGCGGCGGTCCGCATGTGCGTATTTTTGACCATAAGGGCCTATTAAAAGGTCAATTTTTTGCTTTTGCTAAGAATTTTCGCGGGGGGGTTAATGTGGCGGCTGGCAATATTGATGGACAAGGAGCTGCGGAAATTATTGCCGTTCCCGGGCAAGGCGGTGCTCCCGAAGTAAAAATTTTCGATCGACGAGGACATTTGCAGGGCCAATTTTTTGCTTTTGAAAAAAACTTTAAGGGGGGTCTGCAGGTGGCGGTCGCTAATGTTGACGGACGCTCTGATCGTTATAAGGATGAGATTATTATTGCTCCTGGTTTCGGCCGAGAACCTTGGTTAAAGATTTTTTCCAATAAAGGTGAACTTAAGAAGACTTTTATGGCCTACGGGCGCAATTGGCAGGGAGGCTTCAGTGTCGCCGCCGGCGATCTTGATAATGATGGCCGTGCTGATATTGTGGTTGGCGCCAAACCTGGAGCCACTCCGCATGTTCGTGTATTTAGTGGCAAGGGTGATTTGTTGGAGTCTTTCTATGCTTTTCCTGAGAGTTTTAGCGGTGGCGTTAACGTTGGTGTGGTTAATTTTATTAATTAGTTTGTTTTTATTGCTTAAATTTATTTATATCCGTTTTATAATCATATGCCCAAACAAGTAATTTTTGAAAAAAAGAATGTGCTCGTAGCTGGCGGCGCCGGTTTTATCGGCTCTCATCTTTGCGATGAACTGGTTAAAACCTGTAAAGTCATCTGCGTTGATAATTTTTCTAGTGGCAGTGAGAGCAATATTGACCACCTTCTTTCTAATCCGGACTTTGTTTTCATTAATCATGATATTTCTAAGCCCCTCAATTGGTCCGCTTTGCCGGAATTAAAGAAATTTAAATTGGAATTTCAGGGTTTGCAGGAGATATATAATTTAGCTTGTCCAATGTCGCCTCGTCGTTTTTTGGAAAATCGCGTGGCCACTCTAGCTGCTAATTCTCTCGGCGTAATTAATTTGCTTGATTTAGCTTTAGCTTCTAAAGCTAAATTTATGCAGTTTTCTTCTTCGGTTGTCTATGGTCCGCGTCAAGTGGGAGCGGCTGATCGTAAAGTTTCAGAAAATGAACTCGGGCTTGTTGACCAGCTTTCGTCACGCAGTTGTTATGATGAGGGCAAGCGTTTTGCCGAGACTTTGGTGGTTAATTATCATGAAGTATTTGGGTTAGACACCAAGATTATTCGGCTTTTTCGTGTCTACGGTCCGCGCATGGAACTTAATGACGACCAAATGATTCCTGATTTTATCAATAACGCTTTAGATGGAAAAGATTTAGTAATTTTTGGCGACGACAGATTTTCTTCTTCTTTCTGTTATGTTGATGATGCTATTGATGCCGCGGTTAAATTGATGGGTTCTAAAGAAGCGGGTCCAATAAACATTGGTTCTGATGTTGATGTTAATTTTACTGATTTGGCGATGATGATTATCAGGGCGACTAATTCCGATTCCCGTATAGTCTATAAGGATGAGCGCTTATTTATGAGCGAACTGGTTTTACCCGATATCAGGCTGGCTCGGGAAAATTTAGGCTGGATGCCGGTTGTTACTCTTGAAAACGGATTGAATAAGACGATCTTTGCTCTTCAGGCGCAGAAGCGCTTGCGCGGGTTTCAAGCTTAGAAATTTATAGGTTTTAATAATTTAAAACCTCTGCTGAAGCGGAGGTTTTTTTATCTTAGTGAGTAATTGTTTTAAAGGCTTCCGCTAAGGCATAAACGTCGCCGGGAGGAATTAGAAGCAAGTTGAGATAGGGGGATAATTCCGGAATGCCACCGATATCGGAAGCGATTGCGCGTTTTCCGGCCGCTGCCGCCTCCCAAAGGCTGGTGGGAGAATTTTCATAAACTAAAGAAGGCAAAACGACCACATCAGATTTTTCCAATAGCGCAGTAATGCCAGCGCGGTCAAGGCGACCGACATACTCAATATTATTAATTAGGGCTACTTCTTTTTTTAACCAGTCCGCCCAAGAGCCGTCTCCGGCGATCATCAGTTTGGCTGTTTCTGGCGTCAGATTGGCTTGTTTCCATGCCGAGAGCAAGATATTTATCCCTTTATGTTTTTCTATTTGACCGGTGAAGACGAAATTTATTGGTTTCTTTAAAGTGGCTGGAGTTATTTTTTTTAAATTAAAATTCCGTCTTATTTTTTTAGCCTGATTAAGAAAGAATCCATGTTGAGTGTGGAGGGCAAGCAACCAGTATGAAGGTGAAATAATAAGACTCGCGTTTTTTAGTAAATGTTTGGTGAGCGCTTGGTAGATTTTGGCGGCCGGACTACTGATTATATGTTCTTGTCCCCAATACATCAAACCCGACGGATGTAATAGTTGAATATCATGGAGTACGTGTTCGTGTCGAATGTTGTATTTTTTTAAAAGGCGGGGAAGACTGGCGCCGAGGCCGAGAAGATTGTGGGTAATAAATAAATCCGGTTTTCTTGCTTGCAGTATTTTTTTAATTTTTCGGCAATTTCCAGGCAATAAAAGCTGGCCGGCATGCCATAGGAATTTTCTAGGAGTCGACCAATCTTTCAAGCGGTGATAATTTGACGGAAGATAATAGCAATCATCGCGGTCACCGTCAGCCGCTCCTTTGGGCTTGGTGGTGATAATGAAGACTTGATGACCTTGCTGGCGATAATCAGCGGCCATTTTTTCAACAATCACCTCCGCGCCGCTGCCGCGTCCATATTTTCCTAAAAGATTGTTGGCCATGCCGATAATCATATATTATCTATTGTTTGAAAATTCGTCTAATATCTGGTCGGCTATCTTTTCCCAGTCATATTTGTCTTTAGCCAGAATTCTAGCTGCTTGTCCCATCGCTTGTCTTTTATTTTCATCCCGGCATAGCTGGTCTATTTTTTCGGCTAAATCGCGGACATTGCCCGGTTCGCAAAAATAGCCTTGTTTACCGTCTTCAAAGACGCTGCGTACGCCCGGCAGGCGACTGGCAATAACGGGCACGCCGCAGGCCATCGCTTCTATTAAGACTAAGCCGAAAGCTTCATGTTCGTTAATGGAAGGGAGAATAAGGAGGTCGGCATTTTGATATTGGCGGATTAACTCATCTTCACTAACTTTTCCTAAAAAATTAACCCGATTGCTTAATCCTAAAGATTTAACTTCTTTTTCGTATTGATTCTTTAATTCGCCGGTGCCGATAATATTGAGAGTAACGGTGCTGGTAATTAATTTCATTGATTTTAATAATAAACTTAAGCCTTTAAAATAATGCGCTTGGTCCAAACCGCCGATAAACAAAAGTGTGTGTCCGCCTCTTTTAATGAAATGACGGGTGACAAAATTGACGAGAGCGGCTGCTTGGTTAACGACTTTACTATTGTCTGTTTTTATTTTTGGCCGGAAGACGTCTGTTTCTACGCCGAAGGGTATGACTTTGATTTTTTCCGGGTACAGTTTAGCGATTTTGGCTAAATTACCGTTATCAGCATAATCTTGACTGGAAACTATGATTTTTTCCGCTTTTTTAATTAGCCGCGGCAAAATTAAACGCGAAGGGAGGGCGAGCACTTTTTTAAATCCAGGTAAAGCCGGTGTGTCCATGTGATAATGAATAATTAATCTTTGTTTCCGGCGCAGGCGGCTTAATAGTAAAATTAAAGCGTCAGCGCCAAAGAAAGGATAATGGAGATAAATTAAGTCGTAAGAGAGTAATCTAAAGGGCAGGAAAAGGGGAAGGGCGCCATGGCCAACGCGCAGGTAGGGATACATAAAAATGATTTTTTGCCGGGCTTCTGGTTTTTGAGGATTTTTTTCTTTGGCCGCCGCCAAGGTAAAAGTGGAAACTTGATGTTCACGGCTTAAAATTTCTCCAAGACGGTAGGCGCTTTGACCAATACCACCGGCGTAAGGAGGAAAGGCACAGACGATTTGGGCAATTTTCATAGTTTAAGTTCCTTTATTTTGTTAGAGTGATCTCTCTTACTAAGTCAGTTAGATCTTTTTCCAGTTTGCTGATTTTTAAGCGGAGCTTGAAGACTAAATAAAAGAGACTGATAACAGCCAGATAAAGCAGGAAATTAATACCGGAGCCGGAGAAGCCGAGGCTTACCAGAATTTTATCAAGAGAGCGGATAA
>ENA-UPXM01000908-UPXM01000908.1-activated-sludge-metagenome-genome-assembly--contig:-NODE-908-length-41284-cov-4.798467_pt1 | contig 41284 bp, 58 predicted proteins | sample MGYA00238178_ERZ772708 | MGnify/ENA primary metagenome ERZ772708 (study PRJEB29002, sample SAMN05720212) | activated sludge metagenome | isolation source: anaerobic digester from wastewater... | reverse complement strand
ACATTGGAGCGGGTAATATATCTGTAGTTGGTCAAGTAGTTTGGGATTTGGGAGCAAGTGAAAATGCATTAGAATACTATACTACATTAACATCCTTACGAAATAAGCTCGATGTTACTAACTTGGATTATGTAGAAGATAATGGGATAGAAAATACACTGCGTGGTTGTGGTAAGTATGTATCAAAATATATTGACTTGAAAGCAATTCAGCATAGTGATTATACTGAGGCACAGCCAGAGTTGAAATTTCGCAAATTCAAATATGGAGATACAAATAACGTAAAAGTGGGAGAAAATTTGGGAAAAATATTGTGGCAAGGGTACTATGACGGATGGTTAAATGCTGCAAGTATTGAAGGGGAGGTAGTAAATACTACCGGAGCAAGTGCGATGCCTGGTATTCTAAGTTTGAAAGTCAGTAAAAATGGGTCATCCACATTATCCACTAAAATGGATATGTACGATGAATTTATAAGAGTGTATGGACAGACTATCCGACCAAGATATGATGGAGGAACCGATTTAGGTTCAATAGGATATGGATGGAATTATTTGTATCTGGATACGGCTGCTGCGGTTGCATTTAATGATGAGGTGTATTTAGCACACTCTTCTGGTAAATTAACATTATCAGGTGGAAACTTATATCTACCATCAAATGGATTGTTAATTAATGATATAAATGTATTATACGGAGAAACAGATACTATATCTCAAAAGTATGTAAAAATAGCGGACAGTGCCAGTTACGCCCCAGGAGGTTATGAAACACCCACAAATGTAGATAACAAGATACTATCCACAATCGGGGAAGGGATTGAGGGCGTTGTATTAGCGGATAGCCAGACAGTGTTTGTTACTCCAACACAGTTAGCAACTGAATTAACAGGATATACAACTACAGAGGCATTAAGTGATTCCCTTGCAGCGTTAAGCATTGAAGGTGCTTTAATGGAAGCGGATTCAACGAAATATGTAACAATCAAACGGCTAACAGATACTATTGCTAACCTGCGGTACGAAATTAGAAACTTTGAACTGCAATTCGACCAGATATATGCAGCGCTGGATGAATTGGCAGAAGAAGATTTTACTCCGCCCAGGTTTGAAAGTGCTGAGGTAGGGGATAGTGCTAACAATCTTTTTGTTTGTGTAATGGATGCTGCGGATATTAACGCTGATTCTATTCCCGATCCATCAGCTTTTGGAATTACTGAGAATGGAAATGAATTTGGCATTGACGCAATAACAATAAGCAATGATACAATCTACATTACAGGAGATAGTACAGCTATGTACGGAGCGACTTACTTACTTAGCTATACAAGACCAGTGAGCGGAGCATTACAGGACACGATTGGCAATAAGACAGCAAGCTGGGTGAATAAGCCGGTGACGAATAATGTTGTGCCTTCGGACTTGTTAAGCGGGTTGATAGCTTACTGGAAGTTTGACGAGGAAAGCGGAAATGCAATAGACGCAACAGGAAATGGGTTTGATTTAACAACATTTGTAGATGTAACGAGAGGTGTTGAGGGGAAGTTTGGAAAAGCCTATGAGTTCACAACTGAAGATGCCTATGTCAGAGTTCCTTATAATGAAGCGTTTGTTGATAGTTTCAAAGCAACAGGGCAATACACTATATCCATGTTAATATATCTTAATGATAGTTCAAGTGTAGTTGGGAGAGAGCAAAAACTTATCTGGTGGAGGCATACAACTGCGCTGTATTTTGTTAATGCGACTGTGACTACAGGTAATCATGTAAATGTTTACACAGCAGATGAAGTACCAAATTATGTTAGAGGAAGTTCAGCAAATAATACAGTTCTATCTGACACTTGGTATCATATTCTTATAACTGCGGACGAGGAAGGAAGCTTGAAAGTATATATAGACGGAGTGCATGATGATACACGTGTTGGGACATTTGAAAATCCATTTTTACACGCAAACCATTACCTAACAATAGGCGGAGATCAGAGTAATGGGATGCTTGGAAAAATTCAGAATGTAGGATTTTGGAATAGGGTTCTTTCAGACCAGGAAATAACTGATCTGGAAACGTTTTATGATAACAACAAAAATTATCCTTTTGAATGATGAAAACATTATTATATATATTTTTTCTGTTTTTGCCTTTACAAATTTTCGCAACTAAGTATTATGTGAAAAACGGAGGAAACAATCTCGCAGATGGCAAATCAGACGAGAATGCATGGGCTACAATAGCGAAAGTGAATACATTTACATTTCAACCTGGTGATTCTGTTTGTTTCAAACGTGGTAGTGTATGGAGGGAGTATGTAAGATTAGAAGTGATGAATGGAAATGCAACCGGAAGGATTACTTATACAAATTACGGGGAGGGCGATTTGCCTTTATTTATTAACTCTAAGGAGGAAAATTCAGAGAGTGATTGGATTAATCTTGGAGCAAATCTTTGGCGTAATTCAGATGCTTCATTTGTTACGGAAGTATGTAATATAGTATTCAACAATGGAGAATCATTTGGCTTACGCATGAAAACATTTGCGGAGGTTATAAGTCAAAATCAATGGTTCTATGATACAGCTAATAAGTATATTACAATATATTCTACTGAAAATCCCGCAATCTTGTATGAAGATATCGAGTGTGTATTGAAATCGAGTAACGGAAAAATAAGTATTCCTGGCAATTCGTATGTGACAATAGACGGAATTGCAATTATGTATGAAGGTAGGCATGCGATTGCTGCATCTGGTTCACCAAGTAACATAACTATCAGGAATTGTTATATTAAGTATATCGGAGGCGCATTATCATCCAGTACGGTTAGGCTTGGTAATGGAATAGAATTTTACGGGAGCGCAAATAATATACTCATTGAAAACAATTATGTGGCACATTGTTATGATGCTGGAATTACATCTCAATATATAGGTACAACTGCAACAACTATCAATAATTTCGTTGTTAGATACAATGTAGTTTCTAATTGCAATATGAATTTAGAGTGGTTCTACAATAACAACGGAACTCCAATAGGTACAGGAGACTCAATAATTTGGGATAACAATACACTTATGTATGCTGGGCAGGAGTGGTCATATAATCAAAGATGGGGAACGCATAGAGGAGTGCATCTTTCAGGATCATGGAAAGACCTTGCGCTAACTAATTGTTATGTTAGAAATAACATTTTCTATGTATCAAAATGGGCTGCTGTAAGACAAGCATATTGGTGGCTTGGTGAAGTGGATTGGGATTATAATATATTTTATGGAAATCCAGCTATTTGTGAATCATCATCAACTTATTACTACACGTTATCCGACTGGCAATCAGCTAACGGAGGGGATGCCAATTCTTTATCTACAGACCCGCTTCTTAATCCTGATTTTACTTTGCAATCTGAATCTCCCGCTATTGATGCCGGGACTAACTTAGGATATACTTACGATTATCTCGGTCAGGAAGTGCCTAATGGTTTGTTACCAGATATAGGCGCAATCGAACGCTACGATGAGTACCCACCCATTGAACCTGTAATCGTTACTACAATACGTCCTTATTGGACAAGCGAGAGTACAGCCGTTGCAGGTGGAAAAGTGACCAGTACCGGAGGGGGAACGGTATCGGTAAGGGGTGTGTGCTGGAACACTACCGGAACTCCCACTACATCAGACAGCAAGACGGAAGACGGAAGCGGTACAGGAGCGTATATTAGCCTTATGACAGGATTGAATAACACGTTGACCTATTATGTAAGAGCGTATGCTATTAATGAGGCAGGTACAAGCTACGGAGAGGAATTGTTATTCAGGGAAGGGATATTATTGATTGATCCTGCAACCGGAAAACCACTTGTGAAAGATAATAAGTTTATAACACGATAAATTATAGGAGGAACAAACAATGACATGGTTCTTAGCATTTTTAGGCATTTTACTCAGTTTTGGACTGAAGTATTGGAATAAAAGCAAGGAGGGTGATTTTTCTTCAACATATTGGTGGAAGGACAATCATGTGGAATTGGGTTTATCTTGTTTAGTGGTATTGCTGATAATGATTCTTTACAATCACCCAGACACCAGTATAAATTGGGATTCTGCCACTACTTATCTTGGTGGGGTATTTCCTGGATTGGAGTTTGTAATGCTTCCAATTAAGTTAGTATTGGCGGGATTGATAGGATTTTTCAGTAATGATATTCTGTATAAGTTGGCAAAAAAGAAGGAAAAACAGGGAGAATCAAAAGCATTACAAAATGGGTAATCTATCTGAAATTATTGGTATAGTCTTAACAGTAGTTGGATTGCTGATTGGAGTATCTGGATGGTTTATCGTTCGGGTGTTCAATGATATTAGTGATCGTTTAAAAGAAGCTAACGAGGAAAGTAAGAATATACGAAAGGAATTATCTCACCTTGGAAATATAACAAGTGGTTTACATGCAACCCAGATAGCTTATGAAGGGAGTATTGATGAGTTAAAGCGAACATTTCGAGACAAACATTCTAAAGTATGTGAGAAATTGGAACTTCACGATCAATTATTGGGGGAGCACGAAACTCGGATTAGTATTATTGAAGATCATAATGGTATAAAGAAAACCAGGAAATTATGAAGAATACAAGAATGACTGTAAACAATGCTTTGCAATTCTTTTCAGTACTTGTTAAACGAGTAGAGTTGATGTCTCGTTTAGGTAAGCAGTATGATAATGATCGTGACGTATATGAAGCACTTGGCTATCCTACTACAATTGAGTACAAAGATTATGCAGTTCGTTACAGTCGTCAGGATATGGCAAAGGCAGTTATTGATCGTCCAGTAAAACATACATGGAAAGGGAGTTTGCATTTAATAGAAAGTGAGGATGATAATGAAACGATGTTTGAACAAGCATGGGATGATTTGAACAAAAAATTAAAGTTGAAAAACAAGTTTATCAGAACAGATAAGCTATGTTGTTTAGGAACGTACAGTATTTTGTTGTTAGGATTGGATGATATACGTTTTTCAAGTGATTTTATTAATCCAGTATCTTCTGGAAAGAGAACATTATTATATGTCCGTCCACTGGGAGAAAATAACGTTACAATACATAGTTATGATAATGATCCTAAGAGTGAACGCTATGGTCTTCCTGTACAATATGATATTACACTGGAGGAAAAAGGTTCGGGTAAATCTTATGTATTACGTACTCATTACAGTCGGATAATTCATATCACTCGCGAATTACTGGAATCAGAAGTTAAAGGTATTCCATATTTGGAATCTGTGTATAATCGTTTAATGGATTTGGAAAAGTTGGTAGGAGGAAGTGCAGAGATGTTTTGGAGGGGAGCCCGTCCTGGTTATCATGCTAAAGTTGATCCAGAATATAAGATGACAAATGCAGTGGAGGATGATCTCAAAGCGCAGTTTGATGAATTTGAACATAAACTGCGTCGTATTTTGACTACAGAAGGGATAAGTATTGAAGCATTGGCAGCTCAAGTGTTCGATCCGAAAAATCACGTTGATGTACAAATACAAATGATTTCCGCTGTTACGGGGATACCAAAACGTATGCTTATGGGGAGTGAACGGGGGGAGTTATCCAGTACACAGGATCAAAATGAATGGGATAGTTTTATTCAAACTCGTAGGGAGGAACATGCAGAAGTTAATATAGTTCGTCCTTTTGTTGATGCTTGTATAAGATATGGTATTTTACCAATTCCTTCAACAGAGGATTATCAGGTAGGGTGGAGTGATTTATTTGCACATGGAGAAAAAGAATTGGCTGAAGTTGGAAAAATACGAGCTTCTGCTTTGAAAGAATATGCCAGTATACCTGTGGCAGAGGAAGTAATACCAGTGGAGGCATTTTTGGATATGTTTCTTGGTTTATCTCAGGATCAGATTAATTTGATTAAAGAAATGCGGGAAGCTGCCATTGGAGAAGAACGAGAGTTGAGTCCTGAGGAGGAGGAAATAATTACACAACCTATTCCTGAACAGGAACAGGAGGAAACAATTGAAGAGGAAGAAGATGAAGAGGAGTAATATACCAGCAATGACGCCAAAAGAGGTGCATGACTACCTACGACAGATAGGTAGTCAATGGACTGGTCAAGGAGCGGCTGTTGAATTAGGTTGTTGGTTAGGAGCAACCACAGTACCACTGTTGGAAGGATTGAAACAGGCAGGATATAATCTTCCGTATTATTGTTATGATAAATGGAAGGCTAATATTCAACAAATTGGTATTGCTAAGGAGGAAGGTATAGAAATTCGTCTTAAACAGGATTTACAGCCGTTATTTGAACGTTTCGTTCGTCCGACGTATAATTATATTACTTGTTATCGAGGACGCATAGAAACGGAGATAAAGCGATATAACGGGGGTAAAATTGAAATATGTTTATTCGATGCTCCAAAGAAGAATCCAGTATTCATTGAGTCTGCAAAAGTAGTAACAAAATATTTCATTCCTGGGGTAACTGTGTGGGGATTGTTGGATTATTGGTTTTACACCAAACATAAAGGAAAAGAACGAGAAGATTTATTTACACCAGTTGAATTTATGGAAAAGAATAAACATTGTTTTGAAATGATAAAAGACTGGGGTAGCAATCACTGCAGTTGTGCATTTTTCAAATATAAAGGAGGCAAAATCGTTGTGTGATATTTGTACATACGAGCAACCAGTAGTTTTGACGGCTAAAAATATTAACCGATATGATCCTACTCGTACTACTATACTCAGGGATAGGTTTGTACGGGAAATAAATCGTCGATTTAAAGAATTAACTCGAGTTATTGTAGAAGCTATTGTTGATCAGGATTGTTTCGGTCTCCAACCACAGAAATATCAATTAACTCCGCCAGGACGTAATGCGTTTAACTTTGCTCGTAGTCAGGATAAAGTACAAGCGTTTATGGATTGGTTACGATTACAGAAAGATAAAGGATTATTGGAAACAGGGGAATTCATACAATTAGGACAACCTATTGATCGGGCATGGACAAATACATATATTACTGATAGTTATAAACGAGGAGTAATTCGTGCTCGTTATGAAATGGAACACAGTAAGGTGATGAATGTACCATCATTAGAAAGTACTGGAGGAATTGAGGTGGCGATGGCAACTCCATTTCACATGGATCGTGTAGGAGTATTATACACTCGAGTATATGAAGAGTTGAAAGGTATAACTGATCAAATGAGTACTCAGATTAGTAGAGTATTGAGTCAGGGAATGATTGATGGAGATAATCCACGTTTGTTGGCTCGTAAATTGGTGGGAACGATTAATGGAAGTGGAATGGGAGAATTAGGATTAACTGATACACTGGGACGGTTTATTCCTGCTCGTCGTAGGGCGGAAATATTAGCACGTACAGAAATTATCCGGGCACATCACATGGCCACTATTCAGGAATATCGTAATTGGGGATTGGAAGGAGTACAGGTAATAGCGGAGTTTCGTACGGTTACAGATGATCGAGTATGTGAACAATGTGCAGCTTTACATGGTCGTCAGTTTACGTTGGATCAGATTGAGAATATGATTCCTGTCCATCCGCAATGTCGATGTATTGCATTACCGATTACTAAGAAAATGGAAAATAAGAAGGAGAAATAAACTATGCCCTGGACTGTAAAAGATGTTGAAAAATATAAAAAAGGACTTACTGATAAACAGAAAAGTCAGTGGGTTAGGATAGCCAACAGCATACTGGCAAAATGCATAGCTGATGGAGGAACAGATGAAACTTGTACGCCTAAAGCCATAAGACAAGCTAATGGAACAGTAAATAACAATAATATGGAAACAAATTTTTGCATTCACAGTATACAAACTGATGATTACAGAATAAGAATCAAGATGTATCAAAAACGCAAACATATCATTGTACCTGTAGTTATGATGGTAGAAGGAGTACATAGTGGTAGTCACGGAGCAATACTTCATACTCAGGAAGAATTAGCAAAGTTTACTGGTGCATGGAATGGTAGACCTGTAACAGTTAACCATCCACAACAGGATGGAATGAATCTTTCTGCAGCTGACAGCCCGGAAGTGATGGAACAGACCGTAGGAACTATTTTTCATACGAAAATGGAAGATGGTAAGTTGAAAGCAGAAGCATGGTTGGATGAAGAAAAACTAACCACTGTTTCTCCCACGGTACTGTCTTACATAAAACAGGGATTACCCCTGGATGTCAGTGTGGGTGTTTTTACCGACAGCGACATGACGGAAGGAGAATGGAACGGAGAACAATATACATCAATAGCACGTAATTACCGTCCGGATCATCTTGCTTTACTGCCTGGAGGCAGAGGAGCATGTTCTTGGAATGACGGTTGTGGTGTACGAATAAATAATGAAGGAGGTAATAGTATGGATTTTTCTGAAAACTTAAAACAGTTAAATCAACATGGATTTGCTGCTTACATGATTACCAATGAACAGGGAATGATGGAACGTTTGGATTTGATAAGGGGAAAGATCAATGCCATGGATAATGAAACAAGTATTCATTATTTGGGGGAAGTATTTGATAACTATCTTATCTACTCCAAAAGTATACGGGGAGTTGAAGGATTTGAATTATTCCGACAGGATTACCGGTTAACAGACCAGGATACAAAGATTGAATTTGTTGGAGATCCTGTAAAAGTGCGAAGAAATGTGGAATACATTGCAATGTCTATGCAGGGGACAAATGACCTGCAAAACAATAATTCTAAAAAAGGAGGTAAAGTTATGGCTAACGAAAAATCTCCTTGTTGTCTTGCTAAAATTGAGCAGCTTATTTCACATAAACTGACCAACTTTACAGATGCTGACAAGGAATGGCTGTTAAGCCTGGAAGAAGCGGTCATCGACAAGCTCTTCCCTATCGAACAAAAACCCGAACCTGCTCCTCAGGTAAATAAAACAAAGGCTTTGGAGGTTTTGAGTACCGAACTCAAGACTGTAGAGGATTATGTTGCTATTATGCCTAAAGAGATACAGGATCAGGTGAATGTAGGAATTGCTACCTACAAGGAGAAACGACAGGAAAAAATCCAATTGATTTTGGACAATGCTGAAAAGGATGTTTGGACAAAAGAAGAATTGGAAACAATGACGGACTCGATGTTGGATAAACTGAACAAAACACTGAAAGTTCACAACTACAGTGGTATGGGAGGCAATCCACCTAAATTGGAGAAAACAGTGGCTCCATTGAAACCCACTGGTATGTAATTTTTTAATTTTTAAAAAGGAGGTAAAATTATGGCGTATAAGACCATTAAAATTAAAAATTACCTGAATGTGTTTGAAGAAATAACTGGATCAGGCACCATTTATCCGGGTATGCTTTTGGAGCTTACCAGTGGTAATGCTGTTAAAGCACATGCTACAGCTTCAGGTAATGTTGTTCCGCCTATGTTTGCAATCGAAAATGAACTCGAAGGAGATGATATTGACGATGCTTACGCTACAACGGAAAGAGTACAGGTATGGATACCTACTCGTGGTGACATTGTGTATGGTATTTTAGCTGATGGACAGAATATAGCCATCGGTGATTTCTTGGAAAGCAACGGAGCAGGTTACCTGCAGAAATACGTTGCTGATGTAGTTGATGAAAGTTGGGAAAGTGGATCAAAACAGATTGCTCGTTCCATTTCACAAACTATTTACCCGCAAGCTATTGTTGGAGTTGCTGTGGAAGCTCTTGACTTGAGTGATTCCAGTGGAGCGGAATCCGGTGGAGCACTTGGATACAACAAACGTATTGCATTAAGAATTTTATAACAAAGAAAGGAGGAAATTATGAATGTAGATTTTTTAGCGAACGGAAAAGGTCAGGGAGAAGTTGCTTCATTTCTCTTGCAGAATGGTAGAATTGATCCCGGTACAATGCGTCCTTTTATCGATCCTGAAGATGGCAAACCGTATATTTCGATATATAAAGGAGGAGATCCTACTAAGGACGAAAGTTACAAGGTAGTTCCTCATACTTACGCCACGTTAAGGAGAGATGAATGGAAGCAGTTGGATGAAGCAATACTGGATGTTGCTCGCACAAGGTTGAATGGAGTGCAGGATTTGATTGATAACGGTCTTGTGTACAACTTAGGAAATGCTATGGGTACTACGGTATTGGAATGGCATGATGTAAGTGACGCAATGGAGGCTGATGTTACTATGGATGGTATTGCCCGTTCAAAAGGAGATCGGCTGGATTTCAGTCATGGATATTTACCCCTGCCTATCATACATGCTGATTATGAAATTAACAGTCGTGTATTAGCTGCCAGTCGTAATCTGGGAAATGCTTTGGATGTTACCAGTGCTGAACGTGCTGCTCGTAAGGTGGCTGAAAGATTGGAAAATATGCTGTTTACAAATACTACATACGCTTTTGGTGGTGGTACAATTTACAGTTATTTGAATCATCCGGATGCCAATACCCTGAGCATTAGTGCTTGGACTGGAGGATCATCGAAGACTCCGAGGGAAATGGTTGACGATGTGTTGGATATGAAACAGGCATTGATAAATGACTATCATTACGGGCCGTATATGCTGTATATTCCTACGGCTTATGAAACTGTAATTGATGGTGATTATCAGGATTCCATGTCCAATGGAACAACCAATACCATCCGGGAACGTATTATGAAAATTGCCGGTCTGAAAGGAATAAAAGTTGTAGATACTCTTCCGAGTACTACATTGATATTTGTTCAGATGACCAGTGATGTAGTACGCCTGGTGCGTGGATTGCCTATTCAGACTGTTGAATGGAGTCAGGAAGGGAATATGGTACATAAGTATAAAGTTATGACCATTCAGGTACCTCAGATTCGTAGTGATTACAACAATCGTAGTGGACTGTTGGTAGTAACGGCTTCTTAATTCACTGATTGACTAATCAAGTCATATTTTTCTTAGAAAGGAGGAAATATTATGGTACGTAGATTAAGACAGAATGTTCCTACAGGTGCTATTTGGTGGAAAAAGAAGGGGGGAGGCACAATGCGTTTGAAAGATGGTCGGGTTATAAAATCAGGTGATAAATTTCAAGCTACAGAATATGAAGTTTTTGGACTTACCACTTGGTTAGAACCACTGAGTCCATTACCAAGCCAACTAAAACCTAAAATTGAAGTGGAACCTCCAAAATTCTTTCTTCGTTCTCGTGGAAGCAGTTGGTGGGATGTAGTGGATGTAAATGGTAATGTAATTAATGATCATGCATTGCGACAACCACAAGCAGATCAATTGAAACAAGAATTGGAAAAGTGAGATATGTGGAAGGTGCCTAAAATGTGGGAAGGAGGGGAATGTTGGATCATCGGGGGAGGTCATTCCGTACCCCGGCAGTTCGATGTTCCTGAAAATATAATACAAAAGGTTCTTGACGGAGAATTGCCTATTAGTGCATATTCCCCTTACCTTTCTGCAATTCATCAGAAACATATCATTGGAGTTAACATTGCATATTTACTTGGTAATTGGGTAGAAATAGTATTCTTTGGTGATAATAATTTCTATTTTACACAAATGGAAGGGTTGGCAAAATTTCCTGGTTTGAAGATTACTTGTAATCCAAATGCGGATAAGATTGCGGATAATAGCGTTAAGCGATTAGGCAGATTGGGTCACAAAGGAATAAGCAATAATCCTTCGTATGTATGTTGGAATGGAAACAGTGGAGCAGCGGCAATTAGCGTGGCAGCAAATGCTGGAGCAAAACGGATCATTCTATTAGGGTTCGATATGAAATTAGTAAATAATGAACAGCACTGGCATCGTATGTATAAACGTAAGAAAAAAGATGCTCCGTATTTACCATTTCATCGACATATAGTAGGGTTTCCTCAGATTGCTAAGGATGCTCGTAGGATGGGTATTGAAATACTAAATGCCAGCCCGGATAGTGCAATTGAAGTTTTCAGAAAGGTGACAGTAAAAGAGATTTTGGATGGTAGGGTGTAGTATTGTATATAGTTACTATGAAAATGCAGAGATGCTGAAGGTACAGCAATCTGAATGGGAAAAGTATCCTGATGATGTTGAAATTATCATAGTGGATGATTGTTCTCAAAAATTTCCTTTAAAATCGGTTTTACGACCAAATAAAAGAGTGAAAGTATACAAATTAAATACAAAATTACCATTTAATTTTTTAGCTTGTCGTAACGTAGGTTATTACAATGCTTCTGGACACTGGGTTTTGAATTTGGATATTGATCATGTAATACGGTCTAATGATTTACAACATCTGATAATTGCTATTCCAATTCTAAGTGAACGTAAGATATACTTGTTTCGTCGTATAGATGTAGGAAGTAATACGGAAATTGGATCTCATGGATTTTGTAATTTTATGACTCGTCAATTATTTTGGAATATGGGAGGGTATAATGAGCGATTTTCTGGTAAGTATCATGGAGTTTCTGGAGTACATCATTCTCGTTTTCAACAACATGCTGGAGAATATATTGTTTTAAACATTCCTTTATATCTGTATGATAATTCTGTTGTTAAGGATGCGGTGAATATGGATTTTAACAGAGGAGAAAGTATCTCTAAAGAAGATCGGATATTTAGAAGAAAAGCTAATAAGTTACCAATTCTTAATTTATCATTCGATTACGAACGAATAAAGTGAAAAAGAAAACAACCATACGGGAAGAAAAACGCTACTGGTTTTTGATTGATAAAATCAGAGAGAATGGGTATACCATAGGGGCGGAAGTTGGTTGTGAACGAGGTAATACGACAATGATGTTGATGAAAGAATTTCCGGAGTTGATTATATATGCAGTGGATCTATGGGAGTGGCAACCAAGACATTTCACCACATACAGCAAAGGAGTGTATAAAGATTGGAATTTTGAAGAGATAAAAGAAACTTTTGATATACAAACAGATCAGTATAAAGACAGGATCATTGAGTTACGTGGGTTGTCGTGGGAGATGGCTAACGAGGTAGAAGATAACAGTTTGGACTTCGTATTTATTGACGCTGACCATGGTTATCGTTCTGTAAAAAAAGACATCATTGCCTGGACTCCGAAACTTAAACCAAACGGAATGCTCAGTGGTCATGATATTAACCTGATAGGAGTAATACGTGCTACCGGAGAATTAATAGGACATCGGGTACAATCGGGAGAAGATAAGTGTTGGTATTGTAAAAAGGAGGATGTACAATTATGAAAACAGTTAATCTATTGTTGAGTGGTAAAAAAGGATTAATAACCTTGGAACGTCTTGTAGAGAATGATATTAATCTTCCTCAGATTCATAACGTGGTTATCGGGATTTACGAGAATTTACCGTATTTAAAAATTGTAAAGTAGTATGAAATTAATTGGCGCAAATGATGTACGTGGTAAACGGAATCCACGTTACCGGTGGTTGGCTAATATAATCAAAGAGAGGGGGTATACTTCTGGAGCAGAAGTAGGAGTAGACTTAGGTACAACTACTGAGTATTTATTTAAGAATTGTCCTAACTTATTTCTTTATGCGGTGGATCTTTGGCAGCGACAAACGCAGATTAAGAAAGTTAATGGAAAATGGATCAATCATCCCGATCCGGAGTTTGCTTTAAAAACCTTTACTGAACGTACTTTGCCTTATCATAACAGGATGGTGATGCTTCAGGGCATTAGTTGGGAAGTAACCAGACGGGTTTCAGATTATACTTTGGATTTCGTGTTTATTGATGCAGATCATAAATATGAAAGTGTAAAAAAAGATATTTTGGCATGGACTCCAAAACTTAAAATAGGCGGAATGATTTCAGGACATGACATCAATATGCCAGGCGTACTACAGGCAGTGAGTGAATTAATACCAAATTTCAAGATAGTTGGAATTGATAAATGTTGGGAGGCTAAACGGGAGGATGTATGGTTATGAAAGAACGAGTAAATATAGTGTGTTTGTATTGGGTACCTTGTATACGAGGAAGAGATTTTACAGTCCGTGATATTGCCCGTTTACGAAACAATGTGGATAAATATATGGATCGTCCTTATACGTTTTACTGCCTGACTAATTACGAAGGGAATGATTTACCAGCAGAACGGATTCCATTGAAGCATCAATGGCCAGGATGGTGGGCAAAAATGGAGTTACATCGCAGTGACATGCCGGAAGGTAGAACATTGTATCTGGATCAGGATTTATATGTAGTAGATAGTTTGCAGCCGATGTTAGATTATGAAGGGGATTTGGTAATGTTTAATAATAGGATTACCAAGAAACAAGATGGAATGGTACTACGATATCAGGCAGGGATTATGTTGTTTACTCCGGGTAAATTCAGCTTTCTATATGATATGATGAAAGAAAATGATGAATACTTTATGAAGCATTACCGGGGGGATCAGGACGTAATGGGACGTTTTGCACCGGATCAGCCTACATTTCCAGATCACTGGATGATTAAGTCCACAACAGCATTACGATTGAAGCAGAAACCACATGAATTAATAATTGTAACAGGTCAACCAAAAGAAATATCATTTCGCGAAATACCAAATAAAGTAAAATGGATACAGGAACGTATATAATTTGTTTTTATTGGCAGGGAGACCGTTGGCAGTACCCTGATTACAAGAATCCGGAAGGACACGTTAACAAGCAGTCTTACCATTTGCAACGTATTGGCACTGTGACACAGGAGCTGGCAACAAAGTATGTAGAAAACCTGTATAATGGTTGCAAGCGATTTGCAGATCGACCTTTCAAGTTCGTCTGCTTTACTAATGAGCAGTTAGGTGAGATGAGTAAAGAAATTGAAATTCGTCCGATCAATATGGTAACCATAGATGGAGTGCTTCCACGGATGTATATGTTCAGCAAAGAAGCAGGATTATTTGGTAATCAGGTACTGTGTTTAGACCTGGATATTATTATTGTTAATACGTTAAAACCACTGTTGGATTATCACGGAATGTTTTGTACTCGTCAGAACTTTTTAAGTCGTGGAAAAACCACTTATGATGAAGGATTCAAGTTGGACGGTGATATTATGAGCTTTTATGCCTGTAAGGAAAATGAACAAAGATTTTGGAAACCGTTGATCGCAGATATAAAACATGCAGAAGAGCTGACACAAGGACGGGAACGATTTTGGATTCGTAATGTAACCAATGATATTGCGGATACATGGGACGTGTTTTGTCCTGGTAGAGTGGTAAGTTATAAGCATCATGCACGGCATTATCGGACTGCTCTTCCGGCATCAATGAGTATCATTAGCTGCCATGGACACCCACGTCCGCATCAAATAAAGAATTACTGGATCAAACTGTATTGGAAATGAAAGAACCTATCTTAATCACAGGTTGCGCTCGTAGTGGAACGAGTATGGTGGCAGGAGTCATCAATATGTGTGGAGCATTTGGTGGAAAAATGTTCGGGCCGAATCGCTACAATGAAAAAGGAATGTTTGAAAACGCAGACATACGGGAAACCATTGTCAAACCTTACTTACGAAGTATTAAAGTAGATCATTTAGGACAGTACCCATTACCGGATGTGACTAATATACCCATACCAAACAATCTCAAGGAACGGGTTGAGCAAATAATGATCAATCAAGGATATCCTGGTGGAGCATGGATGTATAAAGGTGCTAAAATGTGTCTCACGTGGCCTGTGTGGCATTATGCCTTCCCGGATGCTAAATGGGTAATTGTACGTCGTAAAACTTCTGATATCATCAATAGTTGTATACGTACTGGATTCATGAAAGCATTTCATAATCCACAAATACAACGTAAAGTAGGAGCTAAAACAGAAGAAGAAGGATGGTTATGGTGGGTACAACAGCATGAACAACGGTTTATCGAGATGATTACTCAGGGCTTGAATGTTAAAGTAATTTGGCCAGAACGAATGATTAATGGAGATTACAGTCAGTTATATGAGACTTTGGAATGGTTGGGATTGGAATGGAAAACTGAGGCTCTTACTTTTATTGATCCTAAACTTTGGAAGGCAAGACAAATAAAATTATAAAACAATGGTATATTTAATTACAGGGAAACAGGGTGCAGGAAAAACTCATTATGCCACAGCATTGGCAGAGGAACTGCGACAGGAAGGTGCTCAGGTACGGATATTGGATGGAGATGAATGGAGGGCATTACATAACAACCAGGATTTTACAGATGAAGGACGCTTGAAAAATTTATGTTCCGCAGCTGAATATGCTGCCAGATTAGAGGCTGCCGGAAACATAGTATTGATGGCTTTTATCGCTCCACGTAAGGAATGGCGTAATCATATGCGAACATACTGGAAAGAAAGTAAAGTAGTGTATATTCCTGGTGGATCATTATGGACAGGGACTATGTATGAAAAACCGGATAGAGAGGAGTTAAAATGAAATGGAGAAAGATACGAATATTGATACTTACAATACAAGCATTCATATATCGAGCTTTTATTGTGTTCTGTAATTTTTTATTCTTTTATTTATTGTTTGACAACGAAGGAAAAGCATTTAAGTTGAGTATAACATGGAACGTGATTAACTTTGGGTTGTATTATATGTTTCATTTTGTGTGGGCAAAAGCATTTAAATTAGGGAAGGATTAAAAACGCTGAATTTGATTGTTTTTCTTTATTTAAACGGTATTTCGTATATTGAGTAATAGATTATATTAACTTCGGAGGAAACTCCTTTAAAACGCTTTAAAATGGCATTAGCAACAGTCACACAAGTTAAGGTGCTTATTTCTACTAATTTGACGGATGCTACAATTGAAAGTTTAATTGATGAGGCATCAGATATGTTAACGGCATGGGGATTGACTCCTACAGCGCAGTTGGAGAAGTGGTTAACAGCACATTTGATATCTTCTGTTAAAGAACGATTAACTATGGAAGAAAAACTTGGAGAAGCTCAAGTAAAATATATTGGGGCGTATGCTGGACAGTTTGGTGAGGGGTTACGAAGCACTCATTATGGACAGATGTTAATTACATTGGATACCAGTGGGATGTTAGCAAAAATAGGAAAGAAGGCTGTTTACATTAAAGCGATTGAAAGTTTTGACGAAACAACTGATACTGATTAACTATGGCAATTATAGATACAATAACAGCTCTTTGTATTCAGGATGCTATGTACTGGCCTCCGGGTACTTCGGATGGATATAATAGTATTATTTATCCAGATCCTACGGAGGTGAAATGTCGTTGGGAGGATGTACAGGAGGTCATCCAGATAGGCATCAACTTGGAGGAGGTTATTTGCACTTCAAAGGTATATGTATTGCAAGATATGCAAGAAGAAGGTTTATTATTTCTCGGAGATACAGGGGATATGGAAAGTGCAGCCACAACAGAGGTAGCTTATAAAATTGTCAAGTTTAAGAAGACGCCAGCATTGGGTAGTACAACAGATTTCATCCGGGTGGCATACCTTAGTGGAGGAGTACCAATCAGTAATTTAGAAGAAGGAATAACAGTAGATCAGACAGATATAACAGTAGATCAGACAGATGTATTAATATCAGGATAACATGCCACGTCAACAGTCAGGTATATTAGGAATAGATAAGTTAATGAGTAACTTACGACATGAACTAAAGAAAATTGAAGGACGAAGTGCTCAAGGAATTATTCAATCAATGATATTGATTCGTCAGGATATGGAAAATACAGAACCATTAATTCCTATCGATACTGGTAATTTACGAGGTAGTTGGTTTAGTCAATTGATAAAGCAATCTAATGGAGAACCAGTAGGAATGATGGGATTTACTGCTAATTATGCTATCTTTGTTCATGAGATGACAGATGAAAATACAGGTAAAAAAATAAATTGGAAACGACCTGGATCGGGAGCAAAATTTTTTGAAAAAGCTCTGTATAGAAATAAAGAAAAAATTTTACAAATAATGCGAGATAATGCAAAAATACGATGAATGCAGTCAGTGAAGATATAAAGGATTATATTATAGCAAATAATACTAATTTTATTTTGGGCAGTAATTTGTTTATTGGATTCATGCCTACTAATCCAGACAATTGTACGGTATTACTTGATACTGGAGGAATGTCTCCTCAGTTAACAATGAATCGGGAAGAAGTATATGAGTATCCAGCTTTACAGATAATAGCACGAGATCGGTATTATCGTACTGGTTTTGCAAAATTAGAAACATTAAAAACATTATTACATGGACAATCAACGACCATTAATAATACATTTTATTCGTTGATCCGTTGCGCCAACGGGCCTACAGCGATTGGTGTAGATGAAAATAAACGATTTTTATTTAGTTTAAATTTTTTAATTCAAAGGAGGTAAAATTATGGCAAGTAATGCTTTTTCAGGTGTTGGAACCAAGTTTCGCCGTTGGAGTGGTAATGCGTGGGTAGACCTCGCAGAAATCAACTCAATAAACGGCCCGACGATGACTCGTGAATTTATTGATGTTACATCATTAGATAGTACAGGAGGGTATCGTGAATTTATTACTGGCTTTCGGGATGCTGGTACAATTTCTCTCAGTATGAATTTCACTCGTACTACGTATGAGTTGATGAAAGATGATTTTGAGGATGCTGATAGTCATCTGTATGAAATTCTATTGCCGGATGCAGAAAATACTTCTCTTCAGTTCAATGGTTTGGTAACGGAAGTTCCTATTACAGTTACTGCAACTGATAAGGTAACAGCTGATGTTACTATCAAAATCACTGGTGAAGTGACGATGGAATCTGGTTCTGGTTCAGGTAGTTAATTATTAATGTCTTAATCAAAGACTTATCATTATGGTAGAATTTATTACATACGAAGGAAAAAAGTATCCCGTAAAAGTAGGATACTTTGCGTTGATGATGGCTCAACAGGAAACAAAAATAGCGCCATCAAGTAATGATGTAAAAGATGATGATGTAAGTATTTTAAGTTATGATTATTTTACATCTGTTTTGTATTATTCATTACAATTAGGAGCAGAAGCTACAAATACAAAATCGAAGATATCAAAAAAAGAAGCTCGATTTGTGTTGAATGAATGTTTTGCTGATTTCATGAAAATCTTCTATAGTTTTACTATGAAAATGGCAAAAACACAAGATACAGATGAAATACAGGTGCAAGGAGGCACTGATGAGTCAAAAAAGTAGTTGATTTTAATCACTTGTGTGGAATAGCAATCAGTAGATTTGGATTAACAAGTTATGAATTTTATCGTCTCAGTCCAGTTGAATTTTATTATGCCCTACAAGATGCTAAAGATCGTGAAATGTGTCGTATGGAAATTACGTTTAATAGTATGCGTAAACAAACTATGTATTGGTATAATGCACAAGTGGAAGAAGCGAAGCGTCAATATGATCCACTTAAATTTATGCCTTTTCCATGGGAAAGTCCTCGTAAGCAATCAGTTGAAGAAATGAAACAACAAATGATTAATATTGTAAAAACATTTAAAAAGAAAAAATAAATGGATCTTGACATTGGTAAGTTAATAGCAACATTAGGATTGGATGCCCGAGAATTTCGTACAGCTTTAAAACAAGTTGAAACGGAGATGCAAAAGGCAGATCGTATGGTACAACAGACTTCTAAAACTTGGAATCAAAAATTTCAAGACATGGGACGCGATCTTCATACTGTGGGACAACAAATTACTATGGGAGTTACTTTACCATTGATAGGTGTTGGTGTAGGTGTATTTAAGATGCAAAAAGATTTTGAAAAGTCAATGTCAATGATAGTAGGGTTAGTAGGAATAGCTCAGGAACAAGTTGATCAATGGCATGGTAGTATTTTGGAAATGGCAGCAGCATTAGGTAAAAGTCCAAAAGAATTGGCAGATGCTTTATACTATATTACTTCTGCTGGTGTTAAGGGAGCTGAAGCAATGCAAACGCTGGAAATGTCTGCTAAAGCATCTGTTAGTGGATTAGGAGAAACTCGAGTTATTGCGGATGCTGTTACTTCTGCCATTAATGCTTATGGTAAGGAAAATATCACGGCAGCTGAAGCGACAGATGTATTAGTAGCAGCTGTTCGTGAAGGTAAAGCAGAAGCCAGCGGATTTGCTGGTAGTATTGGACAAGTTATTCCTGTTGCTTCTGCTATGGGGGTTTCATTTGGGGAAATTGCAGGTGTAATTGCTGGGATGACTCGTACAGGTACTGGTGTAGAAACGGCAGCTATGCAATTGAAAAACATTTTGACTACAATACTTAAAGGAGGTACTAAAGAATCCGAACAATTGTTAGGAGAATTAGGTAGTTCGTTTGAACAATTACGTAAAACAGTAAAGGAAGGAGGAGTATTAGCAACATTATTGGAATTGAATAGATTAACCAGTCTTAATGCGGATACTATGAGTTTGTTATTCCCGAATACACGGGCATTAACTGGTGTATTAGACTTGTTGGGAGCTAACTTGGAAGATAATAAAAAGATAATTGATGCAGTAGTACATTCTACTGGAGCGTTGAATCATGCATTTGAAACGGCTGCAAATACTTCGGAATTTACATATCAACAAGCCGTTACTGCTGTAAAATTAGCATTAATAGAGTTTGGATCGGCAATAAAAGATACTATTTTACCCATAATGCAAGGATTTATACAACGTGTGAGAGAAGTTACAAAATGGTTTTCAGCATTGGATGATGCACAAAAGAAAAATATAATTCGATGGGTATCAATGGCAGCAGCCATCGGGCCGGTATTGATTATTATGGGAAAGTTACTTACTCTGGTTTCTTTAGTTAATCCATATATTACATTAGCTGTTGCAATCACAGGGGTAGTAATGAAATTAACTACATGGAGTAAACGTACACAGGAAGTAGTGGATACTCAACAATTGCTTAATGATGCAAATAAAGATGCCGGAAAACAATTTGCTACACAGGCAGCGGAAGTACGAAAATTGGTTTGGATGATTGAAAATGAAAATCTATCAAACGAACGTCGTATTGATTACATCAATCAATTAAAACAATTATTACCAGGATATAATGGAGAAATAAGTAAGGAAGGGGACTTGATTAATCATAATACGGAAGCAATTGATACATATCTGGGAAAATTGAAAGAAAAAATCCGTATGCAAATATATGAACAAAAGATTGCTGAAATTATTCGTAAACAAGAAGAAGAACGCATTAAACTTAAAGAAAGTCAAATTAAAAAAGAAGAGGCTGATTATCGTTTAAGTCAATTACGTGCAACAGGCATGGAACGTACATCTACTGTTTCAGGTGGATTTGGATTGAGTGGTAATTTAGGTGTTGGCACTCAAGCGGAAATGCCAACAGTATTAAGACAAGCGGAACGAGAAGCAGCGAAAGCAAATAAAATTGTTGAATCTTCTAAATCTGCTATATTACAATATGATGCAGCATTGAAAGAATTGGAAGGAACTGTGAAGTCTGTAATTACAACTACTGCTTCTGTTCCTGGTGGTGGTGGAAGTGGTGTTGGAGGAGGCATTGGTGGTGGAGGTGGTGCTGGACAAGTAATTAAATCTATTTTACCTATCACACCAGAGGATTTACCAGGGATAGAAGATGCAATACAAGAATATCAACGTTATTGGGATGAATATGAATCAGCACAAGATGCTGTACATAGACGAATAAAACAACGAGCTAAAGACAAAGAGTTTTATAAGTGGTTAGAAGAAATGAATCAAGGAACTGAACAAGCAACTAATCAAATGGAAGGATTATATAACATCGTAAATGGATTAGAAAGTGCATTTGTTGGTTTCTTTTCTCATACTCAGGGAGGAATGAAGGCTATGGTTCAATCGTTTGGAAATGCTTTGCAACAGATGGCAGCACAACTGGCAGCTAAGGCCACCATTTTTGGTATTCTTAGTTTGTTAGGAGGAGGTATAGGAGGAAAGATAGGTAATTTTGCTGCAGGATTATTAGGTGGTAAAAAACTAAAGGAATGGATTGGATTTGCTCAGGGAGGAGTAGTGCCACCGGGATATCCAAATGATACTTTCCCGGCTCTATTAAGTAGCGGGGAGACAGTTACTCCTCCGGGACAAATACCTATGAAAAACATTCATGTTACCGTCGACGGACGGATACGTGGAAAAGATATTGCACTTGCATTAAGGAGGCTATAAAATGGCATGGGGAGTTAAATATCAAATTGGTTTTTATGATCTGGGGGGTATTGCCTGGCGTATTAACATTGAAAACGAAAGTTTTGCTGGAGTGGGTCATACAAATAAAGTAACTGAATGGATTAATCATGTGACTTATCCATTTGATACCTTAACGACGGATGGGGCTGATATTACTCTTGCTGAAAAGACTGATTCCGCCTTACCTTTGGGATACATATACACCAATGATTTAGCATTAAGTGCTGGGGATTCTATTTATATACGAATTAATTTTACCAACCATTCCGGGGCAGATATGCCTACGTTGAAATTATGGAATCCAACAACTGGTTTTGGTTCTGATTTAATGTTGTCTGCTGGTTGGAATCATATCTTCGTAGATATTGCCCTGACAGAAAACTATCGATTGCATTTCATCAGTGATGAAGGAGACGAGGCAGATTTCGAGGCTACGGTAGAAGTGGGAGTTAAACCAACGATACTCAAAGGTACCGGGACACCCTGTATTATTGATTGGGATAATTCAACGGATGATGTTTTTGATCCTATCGTGACCAGTAAAGCGATTATTCGAGTGATAAATGAAACTGGAGTATTTTCCTTATCTGACCTATATAGCGACGAGGATATGCAATACCGGATAAGCATTTATGAGGAAGATTCCTTATACTGGCGTGGATTCCTGTTTACAAAAGATTATCAGGAGCCTTATGATATTGTACCACATGAAATAGAGATACCTGCTGAGTGTGGACTGGAAATACTGAAGGAAATACCTTATAAAGATGAAGAATCAAGTGGAGAGAAAATTTATTATAATGGAAGGTATTTTACAAGTCAAATTATATTGGATCATATATTAAGTCGTTTGAATCATACGGAATTCAAAGAGTTTATCAATGTTTATGAAATTACAATGGATTCTGATACGGGAGACAGTCCGTTGGATCAGGAAAAACTGGATGTGGATGTATTTAAAGATATGTATTGTAGTGAAGTATTGGAACATATATTGAGTAAATTTAATGCCACTATAATTCAAAAAGATGGTATATTTTGTATTTTCCGTAAGGCAGACACAAAGAATACCACTATGTATGGACGTAGATTTACATCTTCTATGGCAAAGACATCTATCAGTTATTCTACAGATCAATTTATCAATCGAACAGATACTCATGTTACAACCATATGCCAGATACCTGGAGGAGTTAAAATGATACAACCACCAGCAAGGAAGGTAGTATTATACCAAAATTATGGAAATAAAGAATCCTGGCTGGATAACTATCAATTTAAGGCAGAAACTTTCAGTGCGGGTGATTTTGAATACTGGTCTCGTACAGATGGATTGGAAATCTTTCCGATAGGGGAATATCTTCCGGGAGAAAAAGAAGGGGTGGCAATACCCAGAGACAGTACGGTAAATGCTATTAAATCCATTTACCAAACGATTGGGATGCATGCCCTTACTTCCTCTGATGTATTTGTGTTTGAATTCGATTATTTAATTTACAATTATTCCGGTGGAACGATTGCTAACTGCGGATTATATTTGATGGTGAAGAAAGATGGTGAAAATTACTGGTTACGTGGAGGAGATAGTGAATTTCTGGAATGGTCTACTTCAGAATTTTACGTAGGCACAGGAAGCATGAAAGTAATTAATGGTTCTACAGGTTGGAGAACAATAAGTAAAAAAGTAGTAGGACTACCTTCCAATGGATCTTATACAGTGTATTTTGTACGCTTATATAGTCCTTCTGAGACTGAAGTAATCGGAGCAATAAAAAATGTACGGTTTTATTGTACTTCAAGTGAAATTCGTAGTAAACAAGTACGAAAATCATTACGCCAGAGAATCAGGGAAAAAGATCCAGGGAAGTTTATTTTTGGCGGTTGGAAAAGTAAATACCAGACTGTTACCTATGTGGAGGTGACAGAGAATATAGTGGAAACAGAAATCATCGAAGAGAATGATAATAACGGCGTAGAACTGGAATATGATCGTATATTAGGAGATGTTATTAAAACATCCTCTCCCGTTAAGGATAGTGATGTAAATATTGATAACATACTGGAGCAATTTGCTGGATCCATCGCTGTGTACTCTTCCGGAACCCTCTCTCCTTCCACCAGTTGGGAACTCAGGGATTGGGAGTCAGCGAAAGCAGACCGTCCACTGTTGGAAATTATGACAGAAGAAATTGCTTTGCAATACAACAAGCCACGGCGATTAATACAAATGAATATACTGGAAACAGGTAATTCCGTATCCAGTATAAATATACTTGGAAACTTTCAGGATGATCTTAATTTGGCATCAGAAGATAGTAGTGGATCGTATAATCGTCGATTTGTATTTAATCGCGGATCATTTGATATCCGTAACAGGCGTTGGGAAATTGATTTGGCTGAAATTGAGTATGAGGATATACCTAAACAAGAATCTACACCAACTATTGATGTCCCGGTAGCAACTGACGCAACTAACATAACGGATGGATCATTTAATGCTAATTGGAATGCTGTTGACACAGCTATAAAGTACTATTTGGATGTTGCAACGGATGTTGATTTTACTTCATTCGTTCCGGGATTTGAAAACTTAGATGTTGGTAATAATACTACGTATGAAGTAGAAACATCCAGTATGACACCTGAAACAAGTTATTACTATCGGGTACGTGCTTATGATATTTGGGGACAAACCAGTGTAAATAGTAATACCATAACAGCAACTACCCTGGCAGTGGCAACATATCAATTATATACTAATCCATTGTTTTGGTTAAGTCCGGAATATGATAAGTGGGGGATAATAGTAGAAAATTTAGGATCAGAAGAATTTAATAATAATTTTAAGTTTACATTGAATGGTACGGCAGATGGTACTCCAGTAACATATACCATAATAACCGGAGATTATGTTATTGGTGTCAGCGGAGAAAGTGATGACAGTGTATTTGCTACAGGATCATGGTCACCAGGTGCAATAGTTGAATTTGATTGGGATTTGAAATATACATTAACTGTATATTACGACGAAGGAACAGCTGAATGGGTTCAGTTAGCAAGTAGAACATATAATTCTTAAATCAAATTACTTTTCTTAGTATAATAATACAAAGAAAAAATATTACATTATGAAAAAATTAATCACCATTTTAGTTATTACATTATTTTTCATTAGTTGCTCAAAAGAAAAAGAATGTTGGATTTGTACTACTGAAATTTATGATCTTTCTCAGGAAGGGGATGTAAAAATTAAGGAATACAATAGAACTTTTTATGATACTTTTGAATGGATCCTTGCTTATGAAAGGGAAATGACTTGTATTACTGAAGAATACTATTCTCCTTATCTTGGAATAAATTATACAATTAGAGCAAAACTTATTACCAAATGCAAAAAACAATGAAACATTCAAAAGAACTTTTTCAATACGGAGATATTATTTCCGTTCGTAGTGATACGTTCATTTCCAAAGGGATACGCTTCTTTATGAAGTTGTATCGTAAACAGGTTCCGCAATTCTCACATAATGCCGTAGTGATTAATGTATGGAATGAACTTTGGGTGGCTGAAGCCTTGGCATGGGGAACCCGAGTGTATCCGATTGAAGATTCTGGCTATTTAAACAATAGTGAATTTGTTATACTCAGGGATTTTCGTGGATTTACGGAAGACCAGATTGATCGTATGAGTAAAAAAATGGTTTCCTATGGAGGGGTAAGATATCAATATGAGAATCTCCCGGCATGGATAGCTAAAATCGTGGCAAATATCAATTTGTTTAAATCAGAGGATGATACTGCTATCTATTGTTCCGAACTGGCAGCAATAGCTATCAATGAAGTCTATCCGGGAACATTCAAAACTCCAAACATGGTTAATCCTACTGATCATATGAAATCATGGAATTACAATATCATTGATCCTAATCAATTGTTACAATGAAACGATTGGAATTGAAACGGTTTTCATTAAATCAAAAACGTACTTTAGGGGATTTGTTTTTAATGGAAGATAATCAAATACTCCTAATGCTGAAAACTTTGGAATTACCTTGGTTGAATAACTCACCAAAGGTTAGCTGTATCCCAGTAGGACAGTATAAAGCTAAAATGCACACTTCTCCTAAGTTTGGTTGGTGTTTATGGCTTCAAGATGTACCAGGAAGATCAGGGATACTGATTCATCAGGGTAATTATACAGACCAGATATTAGGATGTATTTTACCTGGAATTATTCACGATGATATAAATCGAGATGGAATTACAGACGTAAAGTATAGTAATGTAGCCATGGAAGCATTAAAATTTTACTTACAAGGAATTTCAGAAATAGATATATGGATAAATTAATCGTTTTAAAGCGATTTAAAGGGTTTTAATATAAGGTTAATATAATTTATTACTTAATATATTAAAGTTCGTTAAAACGAAGAAAACCTATGTAGAATCGAAGATTTTATATATTATTGTATATACTTAAAAAGTTATCCACATATTTTTTCACATTATATGGCACTCCGTGTTTATTCACCCCCACTAAATGATGTCCATTCGCTCGTCCACTATTCCAAAACGAGGCAATCTGATCCTCGGTAAATCCATTATCCAATAATTTTTTCAATTTTAAATAAGCTACTCGATCCTGATTTTCATCAACACGTATGTCCAATTCTTTCCCGTAAAATTCCAAACAATAAAGAGTCCATGTAGAAGGTAAGAATTGATATGCTCCATATTCTCCTGATAATCCTCGTTTAGTGTAATCATCTCCAGATTCAATGATACGAAATGTGTACATTAATCTGCTTATTATTCGTTCTTGTCGAATAGCTTCAAAATCTATTTTACGTAAAGTAAGACATTCCGCCACTGTAGGACACCAAGTGACGAGATGCAATAACGCAAATAATAAAGTAATTTGTAATCGTTTCATATTTCTTTTTTTAGATAAAATAACTCTTGACGTAAAAGTTTCATCTCTAACAATTTTGGATGATCCATATACTCCAGTCTGCGAGTAATAGTATTAACTGACTGGATGATGGTTTCTTTAATTTTTATCATTTCCATTTCTGTGGTTCTATCTTCAATAGAAGAGTGGATTAATGTTTGTATATCATTTAATGTTTTATAATTCATCGTATTTTCCTTTTTCATTGATAGTTGCTTGTACTTTAGAATATAATCCTGTTTTACGTCCTTCTTGCCAATATGGACAAGCCCAGTGGGGAATTATACGTTCCAATCTTCTATTGATATGTGCTCCATTGTGACTGTATTCTGTTTCTAAATACATATTAACAAAAGTACAGTTGTAGTTAGGATCAATTCTTCCTTCCCGTTTATGTTCTTCCATATAAGGACAGTTAGGTTTCAATGCCGACAAAAAACGCCAAATTATCACCACTTGACTTTTCATCTTCATTTTGACTTTGTTCTTCTGTTTTTGGTTCGGGTTTTGGCATATCTTGAATTGCTTCAACAAGTTTTTGCATTTCGCCTACACACATTGAAAATCCTTTTTTGTAGTACCGAAAAGCACGGCTCATTGTTGAAGCTGGATATGTTATTTTGTTTATCATCAACTGACTTTTTGCTAAGTCTATGAATGTTGTTTCTCCATAATAAACAGTTTCGGCATCTACGGCAAACATATTATTGATTTTTTAATCATACTTCCAAAAAAATCCTTTAACACTATTGGTTTTACCTAAACAAGCCTTACTGATTGCTGTTTTATCTACATCAACAGCTCTGGCGGCCTCCATAGCACTATTATATTCTCGTATTACATTTCCAAATTTATCCATTTGTAGTACTTTTTTTCTATGAGCTGTTTGTTGTCTACCTTCATCAAATCCCATTGCATACAACTGAGCAAATACCTGAAGATAAATAGCTTTCAATCCTCGAAAAACTATGTTTTGTTCATCAAGATAATTGTATATCTTGTTCGCTGCTTCTTCTTGTGTCATGTAAAACAAATAAAACATATGATAAAACGCATTGTCTTTGTTCTTCCCGTGTTAATGTAAATCCATAATTCCGTAATCGGAATGTACCCAAAGTATCTTGTGAATCATATTTATATTTCATAGTTATTTTCTTTCTGATTCACAATGGATTATAAATATCGTACGAATCATCCCGTTTATAATTTCTTTGTTTCTTATTGTCCTTTATAGTTATGTTGACAATAATAACCAATATTATTGACACAATAGCCAGTAACATAGATAGTATGGTTAATAATAGATGTATCATAATTGTTTGATTTTAGATATTCCTTTTTTAATAGTTACTTCAAATGTCCGGTCGGCATAACTTGCCAGTACTGGATTATGGGTTACAATGATAAATTGTAACCCCATACGTTCACTAATTTCTTTTATCATTTGGGATGCTCGTTCCTGATATGCAGCACTAACAAACCGCATCGGTTCATCCAGTATTATAGTATTACGGCTACGAGGTCGTTGCATACTCCACGAAGCAATTCTCAATGCAAAAGCAGCTATGTCAATCGTTCCTCCACCACTGGCATCAGTAGGTTTTATCCGTTGTTCATCCCTGACAAAATACAAATCGCATTCGTTTTTATTACGTCGTTCTACAAATTCAGCCACCAGTGTATAAGGATCGTCAAATACTGCTTCCAATGCCAACGATGTAATATCTCCGATATGTACTTGGAGTTCTTGTTGAGTTCGTAATCCTACTTCACGAATAATAGCACTTGCCTGCTCATGATATATTACCTGACGACGTAAATCACGAATCTCCTCCCGTAGAGTTTGAATGATTTGAGAAACTTTAGCTTGTTCTCCTCGTAAACGATCCACCCTGGTACGAATATCTTTAATTTGCATTGTCAAAGTATTTTTCCTCCAATTGTTTGGTTTGGAGTTTGATTTTATCATTCATCATCTCAATTTCTTTGTCAATGAATAATAATTTTTTCTGTGCCTCGTCAATCGTAGAGCATTTGAAATCCTTTTCCAACTGCTCCATAAGATGTTGGAGTTTGCCTTTTAATCTGGCAATTTCTGTTTTAGCTTGTTCAATGTCTTGACGCAGGTTGAGTAATTCTTTTTCAGTTAACATATTACAAAAAGTTTTGCAAATTTTAGTAAAATAATTTTGTTGATTTTTCCTTCGTTATACAATTTTCGAGCATATTCTGTCCGATATAAAGGATGTACATTTCTCAGCAATCCTTCATAATCTAAAGATTGCAAATGTTCCATTGACAAACATGTATTTGTCGATTGAATACATTGTATTAATTCCTTAGTTGTTGTCATAAAATTAAATATTTATTTCATATTATTATACTTAAAAACATGATTTGATTTATGTTTCTGTAGCTTTATAAATGATTTCTTTTACGGGAGCTTTTATTTCATTTGTAGTAAAAAATCGTTCTAAGTTATCTTCATAACTTATCCCAGCCTCCCATTCATCATTCAATCTACTAACAAATGCTTCCAATCGATCATCCCGCTGTTCTTTTCTTTCAATATGTTCTCGACTAATTACATCCTGTTCAATAGGTAGATATACAGGATCTACGGAGATATTATCATACAATAAGTATACTCGTGGTTTGTGATCCACCTGGTCTGCATCGTGTCGTGTTATACTACCAGGATTTACCAGTATTCGTCCTTCATATCCCGTAGCGAATGCTTTATGATTATGTCCAGTAAGAATAACTTGATATTGCGGATATTTTCGTAACAATGCTTGAGCGGATGGATCCGTACTACCGGGAAAAGGTTTTATTCCAGACCAAGTCATTTTGTGCCAAACCAGTATAGAAACATTAACTAATGATTCAAAAAGTGGGTCGTATTCAAACGGAGCATTCCAGTGGATACCTTTTAGTAACTGTATTTTACCGGCTTGAATTAAAGTATAGACTCCACTTTTGTAAGATAATTCTACATTGTGTTGTGGGAGATCGTGATTACCATAGATAGTGTAGAATTGATCGGGAATACATTTTATGGTTTTACTTAGCAATAAGGGACTGGGTTTCCAATGATTAAATAAATCTCCAGCATGAATTACTGGTATATTGTATTTTCGTTGAATATCAGAAACAAACTGTACTTTTTTCCATTGTGTATACCAGAAATTATCAGTACGGCAAATAGGCTGGTCTTCCCGCAAATGCCAATCACTGGTTAATATTGCTATTACTTTCTTCATTCAATATGTATTTTAACATTTTCTTTTCCCCGTTTGCGTTGGAGTATTCCATCCATAAATTTTGTGGATAATGTTCATTCCATTGCATACGTAAACAAATGAATGCTTCAGAAATACCATTCTTAGTGGTAAAATGAGGAATGGCAATACTACGAACATTCAATGATTTAATTTCACTTTCCGTAAATATTCTATATTCCATGTATTTTTGTTTTTGGAGTTCCACACAACGGACAAACATCTGGAAAGTTATTGGAGTATTGTTTTTCCATCGTTTTTAATTGGTTTTCTTTTGTTTTAAGCGTTTTCTCCGTTGTGGTAATATAATATATCATTTGATTAATAGACTGCTTTAAATCGACTTTATTTGCCTTTAAATCGTATATGACTAATATATCTGTAATAGGTTTTTCCATTTCCAATAACAATTCAAATCCTGTCAGTTGAGTTTGTAAATGATTGTACTCATTTATTTGCTGGGTTAAATCATATTGATCTACTTCCAAATTTACTTTATCTTCGTATAATTGAAGAATAGTATCAACTTGTTTTTCGTATTTTAATATTTCACTTTTTTCTGCTAATTCGATTGTTACATCTTCCAATGCAGATATGATACTTTCTAATTTGCGTTGTTGTTGAACAGATTGAATTAATTGTTGTTCCATTTGTTCCAATACCTCAACCTCTGCCTCTAATTTATCAACGAAATCGTATCGAGTAAGTTCTTCCTGATTTTTGATTAATTCACCCCGTTTGAACTCCAACGTGTTTTTATGTGCTCGTAACCAACTTTCCACTCGTTTTTGGCTATGACTGATGATTTCTAAATGAGCAACTTTGTTAAAGTGTTGAGCAACTTCTCCTGCGGAAATGGATAATAAAAATGGTTGATCTAACTGTTGTTGTAAATTGCTATCCGTTAGATTCAACGTCTTACTAATTTCCTCAGGAACATCTGTACCAAAGGCAGTAAATTTAACATCATCCAGTTGGTAAAAGTTTTCTTTTCCCTTTTCTCTGATTATAGTATGATTGTCCGCTTGTAATTGAATACGAGTATCTCCTCCCCAGTGACTACGAAAATCATCTCCTAACGGTCGATTAGTAGTTAATAGTTTAATGGAGCGTATTACGGCAGTTTTTCCCATATCACTGTCACCAACGATAACGTTCATACCTGGATGAAATTCTAATCTGGTGTCTTTGTGACTTTGAAAGTTTTGAATATGTAAGGAATTAATCATTAGAAATTAAACATTTTCAAAATATTACTTTGTCTACAAGCTACGTAATGAATAGCCAAAGCATCGGCAATGGCTTCATCCTTAAATTTAGTACCAGTATAGGGAGGATCGTATTCAATGCATATTTTTTCTATTGTTTCCTGTTTTGAGGCAGATCGTTTACCGAGCAATGTCTTTTTAGCATCCATTTCACTGTACCATTCAACGGGTATGTTTAAACAATCCGACATGGTTTGGACAATTCCTGTAACAATACCAATCATTACAGCAGCTTGAGCATTTTGACTACCGTGTGGAAGTTCTGACAATATATAATTAACTCCGTACTTGTTGATAATTTGGAGTAAGGATTGTGTAATTTCACTAATCCTGCGGGTAGTATCATCTCCTTTGCGAATACGACGTTTCTTTTGTTCGGGAGTGGTTTTAATACAACCAACATCCAGTATATTACCATTTTGCTTTATCACTACCCAACCCCAGGCGGTTATGCTGGGATCATTGGTTAAAATAGTTAATGATTTCATATTAGTCCATCTATTTTATTTTCCAAGTAAACGATGTAATCGTATAAACGTTCCCATGTACTGGATCCACGCATGGATTCAATTTCTTTTGAGAGTTTACTGGCAGATATTCCCGTATGGGATTGGTATTCTAATCTTGTTTTATTCATATTAGTTTAATTGACTTAGATTTTTAATTTCTTCTTCCTTTTCTCTTAAAGCAGATTCATATGTAGCATCCAATGCTTCTATTAATAAACAAGTCAAAAATCTCATTGTAAAAGATGTAAAAAATACTTTGTCTGCACCATTAGGAAACATTTCTTTAATGTTATCAATAAATTTATCCACTTGTTTGCTTATTACTTGCTCTTTTTTTGTCATCGTTTTTTAGTTTTACGTTCACTGTCAAATCTGCTTTCAATATCCATCCAAAGATCAATCACTTCTTCTTTTAATTGTTTTTCCAAATTCATCTTTTCTACCTTTAGGATAGCCATTTCCATACTTTGTCCTAAGTTATGTTCTCCAACTTTATAGGTGGTTGCTTTGGTGTAAGTTTTTAAGAATTTTAAGTTTTCTCTGATATCATCAATTCCATAATCAAATATAATGGTAACAGGAGCCGAGCGGAAGGGTTTCCAAATCGAACTTTTGTTAACTTCAAATTCAGTAGTAATTCCAATTGCTCGTTTTATATCTTTTCCAGCAACAGATTCTTCCTGCCAAAGTTTTGAAGAGGATTTTGCTTGAAGTCGTAAACTACTATAAAATCCAATAGCTTCTCCTCCAGGAGTGGTGTATTTTGGAGTAAATGCATTCCCATCTACGTTTACCCTAACTTGATTACTACATACCATCAGGTAATTGTTTTGAGCCAGAATACGACAAGTTTTGCGCAATTCCTCACTAAACTCTTTAGCTCTACGCATTCCCATTTTATCTCCTTCCTTTTTATCCATTTCCATATCGGTAGAAAGAGCGGCAAGAGAATCGGCAAATATGCCTTGAAGTTCTCCTTTAGGCTTCCATTCCCTTACCGCTTTAAACACCTCAGGAACTGTATTAGGACGATAATAATCTTCCGCTTTCAATTGTAAATCAAATATCTGAGCGAACAAAGTATTTAAACGAGCTTCCGGATCATGAAACATCACTTCTCCCTGTTTACGTTGTATGTCTCCTGCAATCTCACAAAGTAAAACAGTTTTTCCACTACCACTAACTCCACTAATTTCAACAAGTATTCCCAGTGGAATACCTCCTCCGCGTATTCGTCCTCCACTTATAGCCAGATCCAACAATGTACTACCTGTAGAAATCATTAATTCCGTATTACCTTCATACTCTGGTTTCTTTTCAATAGGCTTTTGACTACGACGAGTAATTTGTTCAGTCAGTGATGGTGGTTTGGTACGTCTGATCATGGTCGTATATTGTTAATGATATTGTTAACATCAAATCTGTTGATTCCTCTTTTAAGTAAATAGGCACGGGTATGTTTAATGAACTCATCGTACTTTGCGTTTTTCTGTTCTGCTTTTTTCATATTCCATTTTGATTGAAAATAGACTTTGATTGTGGTTAACATGGTTTCTTTACTCTTATCATTAAAAAAATCTTCCAGTATCAACCGCATTGTCTTACTTTTACTACGACACATTGCCAGAGAATACAAACCCAAAAGATTGTCTGTATATTTTGAAACATACCCGTGAACTATTTTATTTTTCATTCTTTACTTTCTTCTTCTTCCATACAGGCATCCCACAAAGTACAATCATCACACTCGTCAAATTTTTCTGTATCTATCCCGAAGCGATGACCGTGGGGACAACGTTCTCCATTATCTTTTCCTTTTGTTGTTAAAACAGGTTTCCGGATGTTGCGTTTTGGTTTTTCCTCTTCCTGCTCTTCTTCCTCTTCAGGTTCCTGTTTGCGGATGGGTTTCTTTATTTTCTTGGTAGGTTCTTCTTCCTGATCTTCTTCAGGTTCTGATTCTGGTTTTTTACGAATGATTTTCTTTTTTGGTTTTTCTTCTTCATAATCCGGATTTTTATGTCGTTTTCTGGTGTTTTCTTGTTCATCATCATCGTCAAGATCATAATCACCATCTTTTTCAATTGTCTTTGGTTTGCGTAAAGGTTTTCGTACAACTTCTTCTTCCTCATCGTCCGTTACAGGTTCTCCAGGTTCTTCATCATCAATTTCCAGGAATTTCATTTCCAGTTCTTTGAAGCTGTAAATTTTCAAAACTTTATCCAAATCAGGAATTTCATCCATAATGCTTTCGTCGTACATTTCCTTACGATCTTCAAAGTCAATACGATTGGCTTCAGCAAATGGACGTCCTCCTTTACCAATTGTACGACTGTCAAAGCGGATATACAAAGTTAATCCTTCTTCCAAATCAGGAAATATTTCATAATCAGGACGTTCTTCCAATTCTTCATTCAGAAGTTTTTGAAACATTGCCTGACTGATATCCCAGATATGTGGTTCTTCTTCGTGTTCTTTGCTTTTGACAGGAATAACTACATACAAATTACGGAGACTTGGTTTCAATGCATCAGTTTCTTCCCTTTCGGCTCCCTCTTTCATTCTTTTCGAACGATAATCACAAATAGGACAACGTTTTCCAATAGATGTAGGACAAACATAACTGTCATTACCCGATCCAATACCACGGTGAACTTTAAACGGTCGTTTATACCAAACATCCCCAGGTATAGCAATCTGATTTTCATCATCTCTGTCGGGGTGACGTTCCTCCGTCACGATGTAAGGCATAATATCCAAACGAATACGACCACCTGGTTCTTCCTTAAACATAGAGACTCCACTGGGTAATTGTAGGTATCCATAATTAGATGCTGATTGTTTTTGACGATGAGCATCACGAGATACCCGACCACGAAATTTACTTTTACTTTTTGTCATTTTCTTTTCTGTTTTTAAATGCATCCCGTATTCCATGTATAAATCCCATTGCAATTAACTTGGCAAAGAAATATACCAGAAACGGAGATACAATGATTAATAATATGATTGTTATTGTTTTCATATAAGTTCAAAAAGTGAGGGAGGTTAAATATACTGTTTTGATCTGAATTTGTAAGAACGCATCTCCCTCACTTATATTGTTATTGATTACTATCATTTCTATTTCTTCTGATCAATTTCTTTGCAATCCCTGCATCCACCTCCCGCTGTTGTTCTTCTCTATGTTGCCGTTCAGCACTCAAATCTCGCGGCATTTTAGGCCCAGCAAAGTATTGAGATCCATATAATTTAACGAGATTTTCCAAAGCACTTTTGCGATGTTCAATGGCATTGACAGCCGATTGTAATACTTCAGCTTCATAACGCAATTGAATGCATTGCTCGGAAGCCTCCTTATATCTTGAATTTGTAAGTATGGCAGCTTGGATAGCTGTTTCCGTAACTTTAGCAATTTCAAATTTTTCAGGATTCATTCTGATTTCCTTATCCAATTCTGCTTTTACAACGTCAAGACGTTCCTTTGCCAAATCTCGTTCCAGACGGGCTTCTGCTGCTTTAATAGCGTAACGGATCATCAACTGGGGTTGTTCCAACCATTCTACATCCAAACTGGATTCGTCAATTGTAATATCATTTTCGTAATTCATATTTATATTTCGTCAACAAGTTTATGGTATATTTCTTTTGTAATAGGATACTGTTCATAGTTATCCCTCAAGAATTTGAATAAAGGAATAATGTTCTTAATAGCAATAAATCTAATTTCAGATACAATATCTTTCCCATCGTGAGTTCTTTCTATCTCAATATGCTTACTTAATTCTTCCCCAACTTTTTGAAACATCTGAAAGTCAATTCCTTTGGAATACACTTTACTAACTTCCTCTGGAGTTCTATTTGTTACTTCGAACAAATTTTCCACGTTGATCTTTTTTAATTGATCGACTTTTTCGTTCAATTCTTTGCGTCTCAATAATGCTTCTGCTAATTTGATTTTCATAATTAAAGAAATTAAAAGTTATTATTTCATTACACTATAACAAGCATACACTAAACCAGGGTAACCAATATCATACAATGGTTCCCATAGAGCTTCAATTACTGCTGCAGCTTGGTCATTCTCTCCATTAAGGAGCACAGACTGAGCATATCCCAAAACATGACGACGAATACTTTCAGGTTCCTGATCTTTTAATCCTTTTAAGATATCTGATACCTTTTTCCATGTTGCTTGGGAGAGTAACGCCCGGCAGAGTTCAATGGATTGACTCTGTTGTTCTGCCGAGCGTTTGGCAACATCCAGTCTTTGTTCGGGGTCAACTCGTAGGACTTGATCTAAAATTTGCAAGGCATTTCGAGGATGTCCTAACGAATCTTGTATGATTTGTTCATACACAACCTTAGCTAAATGTTCCTCCTCTCCTTTCACAACAAACCTCAACAAACGAAACATCAACTCATCAGTTAGTGGTTTTACCTGGAATTGAGAACAGCGTCCTCTTATTGTTGGTAGTAGTTTTTGAGGATCCGTAGTACATAAAATAAAATAAACATGACTCGGAGTATCCTCCAATATTTTTAACAAAGCGTTTTGAGCGTCATTAGTCATTTTATGACACTCATCGATTATCCACACACGACAAGGACTTTCCAATGGCATATACTGTGATTGTTTACGAATTTCCCGTACGGTATCAATACCACGAAAGTCTGCACTGTCAACTTCTCGTAAATCGGATCCTTTACAACCCAACTCACTGGCTATAATACGACCAATAGTGGTTTTACCACAACCAGTTTCTCCGTGTAATAAAAAAGAGTGAGGACAGTAAGTGGTATCCTTTACCATATTTTGGATGGATGATACCACTTGCTCGTTTCCTATGATCTGAGAAAAGTTTAATGGACGGTATTTTAAGTACAAACTCATTTTCTTTCCTCAATCATTTTCATTAATTCACTTAATTTTCTTTCTATTTCCGATTCCACCTGCATTTTTACCTTCATTTTTGCTGCGGTAAAAGTATGAACGTTATGGATTGCTTCTGCAAGCGAATCACAATCCATTATTAAATATTCTATCTGCCGGGAAACACAACCATATCCGTATTCATTATCCACAACTTTACCCAGCAGAGTCTTCATTTTAATCATACAATCCTGTTGTTTTTCAGGAGTAATTTTATCTCCAATAGCCTTTGTAAGACTTTGATTTGTATGATCCAGGTTTTTTAAGAAATCCTGGTAAACGATTTGCCAGGCCTCTTCTACTGTTACGTTTGGTTTGTTGTTCGTTTCCATTTTTAAGTTTTTGATTAAAGATAATTATTTCTATTTTCTTTGTATTATTATACTTTAAAAACTGATTTGATTTAGGTTATTACGTAATTTTTTAATTCTGACCAAGGACGATCCACATCAGCAATTTCCATTTCAATTTCTAACGGAACATTAATCCACTTCCAAGCCTGAGGTAAATCATGACAAGTAACCTGTTGAGCAATTTTAGCAACCATTTCCAACTCGTTGGGATGAACATCCAATACAATAGAATCGTGTATCTGCCCAATCAGTCGGGTATCCCACTTATTTCGTCGCATAATTGCATCCAATTCAATAAACGACCATAATAGACAATGAAATGCAGCTCCCTGTACTGGCCAATTACTGGTATCATTTTTGCTAAGTATTCCCGAACAACGAAAACCTGTTAGTAAATCTACATATCCATTTTTTTGATATTGCTTCCACCAGTGTTCTTTCCAACGACGATATATAGGAAAACGATTATACCAAAAATCTTGTTCAATATGTTTAATATGCTGTGTAAAATCTTCTAAACTTTTAATTCCTCTACGTATAAAATAATTTCCTAAATGATCTCCAAACATAGAAAAACCATCTTCTTTATTCCATTTACCTGTAGGTAATTGACACCATTCACAAGCTATGTTTACAGCACAGTTGCCATAGTAATCTCCATAAAATTGAGGAAATACAAACCCATTTTTTACTGCACTTCTTAAATGAGAGTATTCCTTTACACACTTATCAAACTCATCAAGCATAAAAATTTGTTTTGCCATATCACTATGCATGTCCGTAGTGGGATCGTTAATATATTGAATCATCGTAGGATCTTTGTGATAACATGCTGCAATTCGGACTTCAATCCCGGAGTAGTCAATTTCCATCAGTTGATGTCCGGGACGTGGATACAGGGCATCCCGAATGATTTGCATACTTTCCTTATCTCGTTTGGGTATATTCTGAAAGTTTGGACGATCACTGGAGCTACGGAATGTCTTGACCAAATGGAGATTGAAGGAAGGATGAACGTATCCATCCACTTGTTCTCGGGTGAATGCTTCCAAATACGTATCCCTTACTTTCTTTAATTTACGTATCTGGATCAAATCCTTCAATTCTGGTAAATTCAAATCCATTAAGGCTTCTTCATCCGTAGCTCCCTGACCACTGACGGTAGTCTTAACTGGTTTGAATTTTTTAACATTATACAAAAAATGACTTAACTGAGTTCCGCTATGGATGTTAGGATCTTTCTTTACTACATGCTGCCAGTGTCGGTATAGTTTAGTCTGCTTAAATGTATTTTCTAAACGAATGATTTCATCATCCAATTCCTGTTTTTTACGTTCTGCATACGCCATATCTACTCGGATACCCTGTTGTTCGGCACGAGCAAAGGCAAGTGTTCCGTCGTGGAAGAGTCGGTAGGCTTGTTCTGTATTTGGGTGTATATTCATTCCTTTTTTTATATTTCATTAAAGTACCTCTTTAATAAATACTAAAATATTATTTAATTCTTTTAATTTAATATAATTTTCATGCAATATTCTCGGTTTCATTATTGCTTTTGCATTTGTATTCTCTCTCCTTAATGATTCCATACGAGATTCTATTGCTTTTTTAATTCTCAAGTGTTTTTTCATACTTAAAAAGGCAACCCAGTATAATTCATAATCTTTTGTTGTAACATAGCCAAACGATACTCATAGATCACGTCTAATCCACCGTAAGTTAAGAGATTTTCACGACCAACAGTAGTTTCCACTAATTTCAGTATGTTATTCATGGCATTACCATCTTTACTACCGGATTGCAGGTATGGAGAAACTTCACTTTCATAATCCACGATACCAAAATTAACGTACGTTTGAAACTTTAAACTTGCTACTCCTGGTCGATTATCCAATATATGGGCAGCAATCATGGTATCCCATTCCCATCCATCCACTGACTGTTTTAATCTATTAACACTCCAATTCTCTTCGTATTTCATGTTGTGTGCAATCTTGCGATAACTGGGATTTTTTAGTAAGCATAACAACGGTTCCCTTTCCCGACGAGTATCAGGTAGTATGAATGAATATGCATGATCCTCACTATCTGCTACCGCAACACTAATAATTCGATGTCCTTTAGCATGTGGTTTAATTCCGGTAGTTTCATAATCAATGGCAATATTACCAATAGGAATGGTTTTAAGAACAGATAAATCTGTAATAATATCAATCTTTGGTTCTCGGTGACGTGGAAATTTTTCATTAACTTTTCGCAAAGCTCGTTTCAAATCTTGCATCCACACAGTTTCTACTTCTTGTTCGGCTCGTTCAACGTAACTGGGATGGAATATCGGACACACCCAACAACGAAAATCTTGATCCGGTATTGTCCATCCTCTCCATTTCATAATCCCTCCCAGGTCTCGTTGCCAGCGATGACCAATAATACTTTCCACAGCCGATCCTCCACAAAGTAAAATTAGTTTTGGAGTATATTCTTGGATGACTTTCAAGACTTCTTTTCTACAATGGCTGATTTCCTGGGAGGTTGGAGTTCTGTTATTTCCATTCTTATCCGTTGGACGACATATCACAGCGTTAATACTTAAACAATCTTCAAACAAATCAAAATCAAATTCTTTCAATGCATTTTGTAAAAATCTTCCTGTTTTCCCTTGCCATGGTTTTCCTGTCTTATCCTCAGTTTCTCCTGGAGCTTCTCCAATGACCAATATACTTTGTTTAAAATTACCGTAGGGTTTCATCTTAGGAGAATTTACTCCTACACTCAATTTACAACTTACACAGGACAATACCTTTCCTTCTGGTCGGGAAATGGACTGAGTTTCTTGACGTGAAAAAAATCCTTTCATGCGTTTCTGAGTAATGCTACATATTCCCACAAATCACTTTCAAATTTGATCTGGGTTTTTCCTAATACAGCTTTTGTAGTGATAGATAGGATGTCTTTGAATAATCCAGGAGTTATGAAAAATTGAATAGGATCATCTGAATACCGAATATTAGTTTCTTCTTTAAACCAACCCTGATCTGATTCACTTTTGATGGTAATTTTTCGATCTTCTAAATGGATAGTAATGATTTCATCCAGGAAATGATCCCGTTTGGCAAACACCGCAGCTCTTTCCAATATCTCAGGAAGAATCTGAGGAAAGATGATTTCTTTTCCTTCAACCTGATAGTGTTTTTCTGTATCAGGAAATGACTCCTCGTAAGTACGGGAAGAAAGAATAGTCCCTTCTTTATTCTGGAAATGTATCCAGCCTTTAGAAACTGCTATTTTTTCTGGCTCAATTCGAATAACTTCATTTACGGAAGATGCTGGAAGAAGGAAATTTTCTACCGGCATGCCAGATTTCATTTCATGTTTTGCAATCCGAAATCCATCACTTGCTTCCATCCATCCTTCTTCCCTAATGTTGATACAGGTCAATATGGGACGACTCATATCTCGGGAACAGGAAGGAAGAACAAACTTCAAAGATTCTTTGAATAACGCAGGTAAAGGTTTCCACTTTGCTTCCTCTTTCAAAATAGGAAGGGTGATTTCTGCCTGAATTCTTAATCCTACCTGAGCCTTTCCTGATTTCATAGTGATTTCAGAATCGTTGACTCCTACTTCAATTTCTTCTTCTTTCAACTTTCCAAGTATTCTGTATAATTCTTCTGCGTAGATAGCTCCTTCTAATTCCAATCCTTCCACAGGATGAGAAATACTGATTTCATCATTGTAGGTGACTACTTTCTTATTGAGAAAGGCGAAAGAGGTAGATTGTTCAATCATTTCCTTGTTAGCAAGTCCTGGTTTAACTATTTCCAGAGCTTT
>ENA-UPXM01000905-UPXM01000905.1-activated-sludge-metagenome-genome-assembly--contig:-NODE-905-length-41311-cov-21.378951_pt1 | contig 41311 bp, 53 predicted proteins | sample MGYA00238178_ERZ772708 | MGnify/ENA primary metagenome ERZ772708 (study PRJEB29002, sample SAMN05720212) | activated sludge metagenome | isolation source: anaerobic digester from wastewater... | reverse complement strand
TACACTCATGAATATAATTCTTGGGATAGTCCAGTAAATGTAACAGATGATGATTTTGTTTCACTAGATTGCTCCCAATTATACAGCCCTAGAGAATTAGATGGAAGCTTACCTAAAAATGTTACATTTGGACATTTAGCTCAAGGAAGTGATTTAATTGATGCAGGAGTATTAATTCCTGGTTATCATTGTTCAACTGCAGGAGCTCATCCTGGAGAGAATTGTGCTGAATGGTATGGTTCAGCTCCAGATTTAGGTCCTTTTGAAAGTAATTATTAATTTTCTTTCTATTAAAATAAAAATATCCTTGTAAAAACATTTATTAATGATTTTTTCTATCTCTAATCAAATCTAAAGAATTATGGGGTGTTTATATGACAGAAATTCGTTATCCAAATGTTCCAACTTATAAGAAAGATGGTAGAATGCCTATAACAGAGATTTACAGAAAACTTTCAAGACTTAAAGAATCTCTTTGGATAGATGAAGTTATTTGTTCTCAAAGAGTAGATATGAAAGAATATAAAAGAAAATTTCTCCCTATTTTAGGTTTCAGAACAAGACTTAAAGGAGATGCACTCTGGATTATTGCAGGAATACACGGAGAAGAACCTGCAGGACCTAATGCAATTGCAAAAAATATCAGATTTCTAAATAAATTAGCAAAAAAAATTCCAATAGTCCTTATTCCTCTGGCTAATCCTTCAGGATATAGAAGAGATTGGCGTTACCCTACTCTTAAAAGAAGACCTAAATGCCCTAATGCTGAAGTTCCAAGTGTGGGTTCTTCAGAACATGTTCTTATCAATCCTAAAACAGGAAAAGCCCAATCTCCAAAGCCAGTCAACAAAGAAGCAGAAGAAATATCTAAATATGTTATTGAGAATTTTAAAAATTATCCACCATTAGTTGTTTTGGATTTTCATGAGGACGAGAGTGCAAAAAAACAATATATTTATTCTCATGGAAAATTAAAAATTTATGACCCTATTGCAAGAAAGGTTGTAAGAATCTTGAAAAAGCAAGGATTTAAATTCTATGGAAGTGGAAAAACAGCTTTCAATGAAAAGATATTGAAAGGAGTTGTAGCAGATATAAATGATGGTTCAATAGATGAATTGCTTTCTTCAGAAAAAATTATTGTTAATGGAAAGAAAATCAAAGGACCAGATGCAAAGAGTGTTGTGGTAATAGAAACAAAAACAATTGGTGTTCCTCTTAAAAAACGTGTCAAAGCCCATTCTTATATAATAAAGGATTTAAAATCAATTTACACTCTTGCAAAAGATATTTTTGATGAAGGTTAAGATTATTAATTCCTTATAAAAATCTAATTAATTCTCATACAAATAAATTTTATTTAAGGTGTAGGTGCTGCTGCAGGTGTGCCTAAAATTATTCCAGCTCCTGTGGATACAACAAATCCTATTAACATCAAGGCAAATGAGTGCTTTATACCTGATTTAAATCCTCCTCCACCTAATTTACCTACAGTTAATCCTGTAAAGAAACCCTGTATCATTAAAAGATAAAAGAATGAATCAGAAATATCTCCTTCATCAACTTGAGTTGCTGACACTCCAACTTGAGAGAAAGTACCTGTTCCAACTGAGCCCAACTCAGAAATTCCAGATACCATTGGAAGAATCTGATACTGCATTATCAAGATAATCATCATAAAAACAAGGAAAATAATATATCCCTGGACAACTAATGTTGAAATTGCAGCTTTTCTTTCTTTCTTAAGTTTATCAGATATGCTTACAGCATCTGCAACTGCTTCAAGTATTTCACCAATATCTCCTCCAGCTTTTTCAGCCTGTCCTATAAGTATAATTGTCCTTGATACTGTTTGATTATCTACATCCTTTGCAAATGTTTGAAGAGCAACATTTAAAGGAATACCCATAGAAATTTGATTAGCTAATTTTTTAATATGAATTCCCAAAACACCAAACCCTTTATCTCTCAGATTCATAATACTCTTACTTATTGGAGTTCCTGTTTTTACACTCTCAACTAAATTTCTTGTGAATTCTAAAAACATTTCTTCTTTTTCAACTTCTTCTCTTGCTTCTCTCATAAGAGACAATACAAATGGAAGAATTGCAGCAATAACACCAATACCCACAAACAACATGAATAATTTCGTTTCTCTGAATAACAAAGAGAAAGCTAGGATTAAAACTCCTGCTCCCAGTCCAATGTAATGTACTTTTTTTAGTTCCATTTTATTTCCTTAATTGCAATACTCCTAAAAATACTATATTTATCAGTGTGACTGCACCTACCATTATTATTGTTATCATCTTTGTACTCATTTGTATTCCTAATCCACTTATTTTCATCATCATAAGTAAAATCATTAATATCATAGGTGCTGCAACAACAAGACTAATATACATATCCATAAATGTCTCTGCAGCCTTTGTTTTCTTTTCTTGTTCTAATCTGTTCTCAAATAACAATGTTTGTGACCTTTTATCAAAGAAATCTGGAAGGTTTCCACCTGAGTTTATTGTTGTAGCAAGCCCATTAAATAGTTCTGAAAGTTTTTTACTTGGAGAATTATAAGAGCTGTTCCTTAATGCACTCACTAAGTCATAACCATATAAATTTATTTCATTAATAAGTTTCTTGAATTCTTTTTCAAGATTAGGATATTCATGTGTTACTATCATAATCGAGAATATCTTTGTAGGGTCAATCATTGAACCAGAGATAGCTGACATATGAATTGTTGCAAAAGGTAGTTCATCGTCTATTCTTGATTCAGTTGCTTTCTTTTCCATTCCCGGATAAGTATAAAGGAAAATAAAAGTCAAAGTAGGAGCCAATATAAATATAATTATTGCTCTCAAGAATCTTCCAGCAATATCTCCTGTAGCTTTAGTTATAATAGGAAGTTCAGAACCTATATTGAAAAAGAAAAAAAACACTCCAAGAAAAGCACCAACAAAAAGCGCAATTAAAGTAGATAAAAATATAACAGAAATATAACTTCTTGAAGTAAATTGAAGATTTGCCTTAACCAAATCTCTTTCCATAGTCATAAAAGTTTTTTCACTTATTATTTTGTCAGATAATTTAGAGAAAAGTTTGTTTGCTGTTTTAACATACATACTTGCCTTTTTTTCTTTTTTAACCTCTACTTTCTTTTCTTTTTTCTTCATCCTTTTAATAGTTAATTTTTCAAGTCCAACAGGTTTCAGCTCCTTTAACTCATATCCTTTCTTTTCAGATTTTGAACTTTGTTCTTCTATTTTAGTTAGATTTTTTTCAAGAGCAGCTTGTTCCTTCATTCTCTTTGCACTCTCTGTAAAATCTTGTTTTACTTTTTCAGGGTCTTCATTAGGACCAGAAGATTTTGCTGTAGGCATAACCAAAAGATTTATTTTAGATAATATTTCAGGAATTTCATCGTTGGTTTTTTTAAGAGTTCTTTGCAACAAAGAAATTTGTGATTCAATTATTCTTTGCTCTTCAACTTCTGCACGTTTCAGGTAATCTGCTAATGCAATCATCTCTTTACAAATCTTTTTTTCTTTAGCAATTATTTCTCTTAATTTTTGAAAATCCTCTTTGTTTCTGCTCATGCTATTTCCTCGTCTATTTTTTTATAAATCTTGATTAAATATTCCTTTATAGCTTTGACTTGCTCTGGATTATTTCTCTTGTAAGCTTCTTCAAGTTTCAATTCTCCTTCTTCAAGAGTTATAATTAATTTATTTAGAAAAGCATAACTTCCAGATTGATCACCTTCTTTTTTTCCTTCACCACTCATGTAAGATTGATGTAAATTGTATTATTAAATATTTTGATTATTCAATTTCAAACCTTTTTAGAATTTCCTGAGGTTTTTTATAATACTCATTTACTATTTCCTGTACCTCTTCGAATTTGAAAATACCTTGCTGGTAAATCTTGTATAACAGCTGAACTCTTCTTTTAAATTCAACTTCTAAATCTTCAACTTTAATACCATATCTTTTTCTTATTTTTTCAAATATCTTACTGTTTTTCTTTGAATAAAACTCATTTTCAAGAGCATTCCATACAAAAGGAGTGTTTGTAAGTGCAATTCCATCAAGAGTTACATTTATTATTTCAACAACTTCTTTTAATTTTCTTGTTTCTTCTTTATTTACAATCGCGTGAGTCATAATGCACACGCAATCAAGAACATTAAGCAATGTAGGCGATAATTCAATTGGAGGTGTCTCCAATCTTTTAATCAGAGTATCAACAGAATCTGCGTGAATTGTACTTATAGATGAATGTCCTGAAGCCATTCCCTGGAATAGAACTGATGCTTCTGCACCTCTAACTTCACCTACAACTACATAATCTGGGTTCTGTCTAAATGAGCTTCTAAGTAAATCAAACAAACTTATTTCACCTGAATTTCCAACTCCTGTGGCATTTCTTGCAACACTAGGTAGCCAGTTATCTCTAGGTAGATTTAATTCTCTTGTATCTTCAATTGATACTACTCTTGATTCTGGGGGAATAAAGAATGCTATTGCATTAAGTAATGTTGTTTTACCTGCAGAAGTACCTCCTGCAATAAGAATATTCATCTTGTATTGCACTAAAAGCCATAAATAAGCAAGTATTTCAGGACTTAATGTTCCAAATGCAATTAGTTGAGGAGGAGTCCAAGGTGTTTTTGTGAACTTTCTGATTGTGAATGTTGGACCTTTACTTGTAATATCTTTTGTATATGTTGCATTAACTCTCGAACCATCTGGAAGACTTGCATCTAAGATTGGTTTTGCATATGAAATATATTTTCCACATCTCTGAGCTAATTTTTCAACAAAACTCTGTAACCTATCTATATCTCTAAATACAAGGTTTGTCCTTAGGTTTCTATAAACTCTATGTACAACATAAACAGGAGAATTTGCACCATTACACTCAATATCTTCAACAAAATAATCTCTAAGCAAGGGCTCTGCTTCATTAAATCCTACAAAATCTCTACACAAATAATAGAATATTTTTTTGTAGCTTTCATATGAAAGTTCTATTCCCAGTTCAATTGCAAGTATTTTCAATCTTTTATCTATGTATTCCAAGAGCTTGGTCTTTTCTTTTTCAACAACTGTCTCATGGTCAATCATATTGCTCATAGCAACTATTATTTCTTCTTTCTTTTTCTCTTCTTCTTCAGTTAAAAGAGGCTCTTCAAGGTCATATACAACTTCATATAATTCAGGGTCCCAATATATATGCACAAATGCAAAAGGAGCTATCAAACAATATCTTACATCAACCTGTGTTTTGTCTTTTATTCTTTTTAATGGAGGAATTACTGGACTAAAATTTATTGGAGGTCTTGGATAATCTTTTATGTAAGTCGTATCTGGTTTCTTTTCTACTTTCACTTCTTTTTTAACTTTCTCTGCCATTTTATTCTATATTGAAATTTATAATTAATTTATCTTGGTCTACTCCAACTCCTTTATTTTCTATAAATACTCTGTAAGGAGTAGATGCTTTTGGTAAAGCTTTATTTGTATCTGAACTATCATAAATTAAATTATATTCTTCAGAAAAATCTCTTGTAAGTATGACTTTGCTATATTGGTTTTGTCCCTGAGTTATTGCCTTTACTTTTCCAATATAAACTTCTTTTCCAAATTCAGAATATTGATATTTTGTTTCTAATTCAAATGTAATCATATCATTTTCTGAATCTATATTAAACACCCCTTTCTTAACACCTATTTCAATTAATCTTTTGTTTCCAGTGCTTCCTATTGTAGATATAGTGTTGTCAATCTCATTGATTACATCTAAAGATTGTTCAATTATTGCTTTATCTCTTAAATCTTCTATTTTTGGTTTTACATAAGATAGTACTAGTCCCATCATAACGAATGCTATTAAAAGATAAATAACAGTTTCAATCCATACCTGTCCTCGGTAATTTTTTGAAAATGTATTTCTCTTTATATCCCCCTTTTTTTTCATATTGTATTAACTAAATCTTGGTTTATAATATTTTCTTTGTGTATTATTTACACAATTAACAAATTGCAATTTACAACATCATTTATTCTATCTGTAACTCCACATTGTTCACCATTTATTACTGGAGCTATTCTTATTAAGTCCACTTTTGTAGCAGTTGTTCCATCAAAGTTTACAACATAGGTCTTTCCAGCATTTTTATCTGGAAGTGCAATTAAATCTACTCCCCAATTATTAGCTGAATTATACATCTTCATATTGCTCTTCTGTACAGGTGTATTGTTTAATATTATACTTCTTGATTCTCCCCCAAATTCAATTGCAACAACAAGGGAATCTATCTCCACATCTGCTATATTAATTGAGAATTGAACTTCTTCAAAACCAGCATCTCCTCCTACTTCGCTTTTATTTGTATAACAAGTATAAAGAGGGTTCAAATTAACTTTTTCAGAAGATTCAACTTCAAAGCAAGATTCAACTTTGTCTTTATTTTCATTAACTATATTTTTTACAAACACCCAGACTATTGTTATAGCTGCCATAGTTAAAAGAATAATTATAACTGTCGCTACAACTGTTGAAAGAGCTTTTTTATTTTTGGATTTTTTGCCTATCATTTTATGCATTTGCAGAAATTCTTACTCCGTGTTGATGTTCATCACAAACATAAGTTTTTCTTCCACTATCAGATTCCCCTATTAAAACAGGAATTAAAACCATTTCCTGCACTCCAGGGACCTCAAAATCAGGATCTGAAAATATTGCACCAGTAATTAATCCAAATTCTGGCCAATCAGGATTTTCTCTCAAATCAATTGTAGTGTGACTTCCAGCTGATTCTTCCTTAATATCCATTCCAAATATGGGGACATTTCCGAAGTTAGTTATATACAATCCAGTTGTGGGAGTATAGCTTGCTTCAAAATCAACATCTTCACAAACCATTTGAATATTTCTGTTTCCGAATTTTGTTATTGCCTCATCAGTCATTCCTTTAATCCAGAAAAAAACTATAAGTGCAATTATAACGACGATAACAATAAGAAGAACAGTAGCAATTACAGGTGAAAGAGCTCTGGTATTCTTTCTATGCCCTTTTTTTACTCCTCTTTTCATATTAATATTACCATTTCTGTATTTTTAAATTCTTTGATTACAAGCACTCTAGGCTTTTTCTTATTTTTTGGTCAGCACAACTCACAGTTTGTATCCTTCCTTCTTCCTCCTGCCATCTCAAAGGAACTATTTCTATTGCATATATTTTGTCTACTGTACTTAAATCATATCTTTCTATTTGAGCTTCACTGTTAACTGCGAATTCATTCTCAAAATCCAAGATATGATTTTCAGGTGTTATTCCTAATTTTATTCCATCTATTCTCAATGGAGTGAGTATTGAATATTCATTTAAATTATATTTAGCTAAATTTATTGTTGCTTTTTTTTGTCCCAACTTATCTGTTGCATAAATATAATATCCACCAACATCAAATTTACCATTATTCCTTATTGTAAATTCCAAACTATCATCATTACAATTATAACTTTCAATTATAAGTGAAGTTCCTTCTGGACATTCCATTTTATCTTGAGGAACATACGTCTTTAAAACAGCATAAACAATTCCTCCAAGCACAACAGCAAATACAATTAACAAAACATACCCTACCATAACACTAACTGCTTTTTTATTTAGTTTATTTTTTGTTTGTTTCATTTTTTATATTATATACTTAAAGAGAATTTACACAATGTCCTGTAGAATCGCAGAATTCTCCTGCACCACAACCATCTCCACAAGTAACTTCCTGATAGCAATTATTTAACATTTTTCCACACTCTCTATCTCCACATGGGTCTTCAGGTATGCACCTTTGTGTGCATCCTGGAATTTTTTCAACTATTCTGATTTCTTTGCAACTCGCAATTACAATTTTTCCTTTATCTTTCTTCCAGACTATTGGAACTATTTCAAGAGTGTATATTGGTTCTGGAACTCCAACCATAGTGTATCTTTCAGTTTCTACTTCTCCAGGTAAAAAATCATTTTCTTGAGTTAAACGAGGGTTTTCAGGGTCAATTCCTAATTTTATTCCATTTATACCTAATTGATGTAACATAGGGCTAAATTCATCTGTATTATTTCTAGAAATATCTACTGTTGCTATTTGCTTTTCTGGATTATCTTTAACATAAACAAAATATCCTCCTATTGAGAATTGCCCTGTATTTTTAAGTTCAAAAGTTAATACATCATTATCACAATCATAATTTAAACTTGTTATCATAAGTGAAGATTCATCTGGACACATTCCATGAGGGTCTTGAGGTGTGTAGGTTTTCTGCCATTTATAAACAATAACTCCCATTACAGCAGCAATTACAATTAACAGAACATATCCTATTATCACACTCATTGCTTTTTTTGAAATTTTTTTCTTTCTATTCCCTTTACCCAGTGTAGACATATCTTTCACCTCCTTTGTCATAAATAATCACAAAATAAAAGTTTTTCCCTTCTTCTTTTGGAAAAGAGTAAGTCTTTTCATCCAGATTAAATTCAATTGTTTTAGGACCTACAAATAATCTGTCATTTAAAATTATTTTTTGGTTTCCATTAAACATATATGCTTCTTTAACAGGTGTTGCAGGATTATTATCAACAACAATATAATAGATTTCTTTATCTCTTGCATAATCAGAGTATCTCATTGAGAAATCATCAAGAACTTCTTTATCATTTTTTAATTCATAATCCAGAACATATTCAGCCTCTATTTTTAACTCTTTTGCAATTTCTTCTGCTTCATATGAAACATTTTTTGTAGAATAATTTGCTAAATATGCAAGACTTATTAGAATCCCTGAAATTATTATTGCTGCAATTAAATAAAATTGACCTCTTTTATCCCCTTTTTTCATTTGTATACAATGTTTCTTATGTTTTTAAAATATACTGAGAAACAAGTTTTTTGGCTTTTTTCCTTCTTTCCTGATGTTCTCCCAAAAATTTGTTTATTTTTTCTATAGTATATTTTTTTAATTCACCTGTAGATAATTTTCCTGATTTGTAATCTTTCTCTATTTGTGCAAGTTTTTTATCATCTTCTTCAAAAAAATGTTTAAGATATTGAAAAGAAACATCAATTTCAGGATTTCCCCCAAGTTTTCTGTGTTCTTCAATTGTATCTCTTCCTCCTGAAAATGCATATTTGTTTATTTTGTTTTTAACTTCAGCAGGATTGTCAGTTGATAAGATACTTTTAACACCTTCACTGCTACTGCTCATCTTTCCACTAAAACCAGTGAGTGGAGGTAAAAAAGAACATTGTATGCTTGCAGGCTTATAATATCCTAATTTTGGAAGTATATCTCGTGTTATTCTGAAATGAGGGTCTTGGTCAATTGCATGAGGAATCAAGCAAGGAATGTTTTTCTTTTTCAGAATAGAAGGAAGAATTGCAGGAACAGCCTGCATTGCTGTATAGAAAATGCTTCCAATATTATTGCTGTCATTAAACCCAAAACTTGATTTTATTGTTGAGAAAGTTATTTTCTTTGCTATTTTAACTGCTTCAGGATACATTATTCCTGCATGTTTAGTATCAATAATAAAATGAGTTTTTTTAGGATTAAATCCTATTGCTGCAACATCCAGCATATTTTCTTCTGTCCATTTTTGGACTTCTTCATAACTTAAATCTTTATACAAAAATTTCTCATCATCTGTAAACTGAAAATATAATTCACAATCAAATTTATCTTGCAACCATTTTGTGAAATACCAAACCATTAAATGTCCTATATGAATTGGTCCTGAAGGTCCGCATCCAGTATAAATAAAAAATTTGTTGCCTTTTTCATATTCTCCAAGCAACCATTTTAAATCTCTTCCAGCAAAGAAGATTCCTCTCCTTAACATAGGATGAAGTTCATTCTTTGTGTGCTTCTTTATTCTCTTAAGAATATCCTCATCAATCTTTTCTAAACCAAATTCATTAATTAATCTCCCATAATCTACATTTCCTTTAACTTCATAAGGATTAACAGTCATATTGCTTTTCTTCTCACCCATCCTTATAAATAATAAGAACTAATTTATTAATGTTTTTATTTAAAGAAAAATTGATTTAATCGATGTCTTGTTTCATTTTTTCTTCTAATTCTTTTATTTTCTTTTCTATGCTTGGAGTTTCCTTTTTTTCTGATTCTAAATTAAAATTATTTAATATAGATGTAATATTTGAAAGTTCAGTAGAAACACTCTCTTTAAGATATTTTGAAGTTAAATTGCTTCTCTTATAATCTAATTGCTGAGAAACCAGTGCCAGATACTTTGCAAGATTATCTAAACTTCTATAAATACTATTTAAGTTTCTTAGCATCTCTTCTTCATCATATGTTACATATTTTTTCATGTCTTCCCAAACTATTTTTCATTTATAAGCATTATAGTCGTAAAAAGTATATTTTATCAAATATATGCAAGATTAATTTTTATCAATAATTAAATATCTCTTCATCTAATCACAAAATTATTTTAGAATAATTTCAGTGTAGACAAGTGGTTAGCTACTAAGGGCCTCAAAGAATTGCCTTCATTCTTCCTCAGCTCTGCAACCCGCTAAGCATTCCAATAGGTGTTTAGGGCTGCTCCGATCAAGGCCTGACCCAGTTCGCATCTACGAAATCAAAACGGACAAAGCGTCAACGTAGGAACCAAGATTCCTTGACACGCTTATCACGCCCCACTCGTAGTCTGCCATAAAGCCCGTTTGCAAGCAGCGGAGGGCTAACCCGCCGACATAGTCTACAAAAATTCAAGATAATTATCATTTAAATTACTTTTGGTTTGATTCTTTCAAGATTAATTCAATTCTGGATAAGGTAATCCATAGAATACAAAAGCTTGGTAATATCTGGCATACTCCATTTCATAACACAAAATATAATCTTTTATCATATCTGTAAGTTCCTTCTTTTTTTTATCTGATGCATCAAGTTTACTTATTTCTTTTTGATATAATTCTGCTATTTTGTGTTCAAGTTTTCTTCCTGCAGGAGAAAAATCCAATTTTCTGAATTCTTGCTCCCAAAATCTTTCATATTCATCATCCCAAAATCCCTCATCATCCATAAATAAATCTAGAAAACTACCTATATATTTTTTTCTAAGGGAGTAATTTTATTACAATTCCTAAAAGAATAAAGAATATTATTAATTGAATTAATATCCAGACATTTCTAACAGATTTATTTTCTAAATAAACAGGAGAAAGGATTTCATCAACGCAGGAAGTTGTTTCAATTGGTTTATTGTAAGAATAAGAACATCTGTTCTCATCAATACATTTTCTTGTTGTTGTTCCATGAACACACTCTCCCCAAGAAGAGCATTTCCAGTTTGGTTCACAATATTGGACAAAGTGATTCTTTTTTATTACTTTTTCACCATATCCTTCTTCTTTTTCAATAAAACATACTTTAGAACATCCATCAAAATTCTTTGTGTTTCCATCATCACACTCTTCTCCTTCCTCTATTATTCCATTTCCACAATTCTCATTTAAATTACATTCTCCAACAGGACAACTATAACAATACTTATTCTCTGAGGTTGGACACTCTCCACAATCTTCAGGACAAGTTGCACAGTTTTCTCCTTCAGATGGACTACATATACCATCTCCACAGAATTTAATTATAGGACAATCCCCACAATCACAAGGACAATTAAATACTGTTTCATAATTATTACATATCATATCTCCACAGAATTCAATTTTACAAAGAGCAGAACATCCATCTCCATCAATATTATTTCCATCATCACATTCTTCTCCTTCCTCCAATATCCCATTTCCACATACAGAAGTAGCATAAACATTTCCTAATAGCATAAGTAGTGCAAATGCAAAAAATATGAGTATATTTTCCCTTTTTCTCACCATAAAATTCTATAGTTAAAACCACTTAAAAGCATATGGGTTATAAAGAAGATAAGTTATTTTACTTGTATTCAGTAAGGATTTTTTCGTATATATACAATTAAAACAAATACAATAATTATAACAGCAGCAAGGACAATTGAAAGTAAAATCCATTGGTATCTCTCTGCATTTAATGGTTTCTTTGCTCCTTGCCTATCAAATTCAACTTTAAGCTGAGGATTATATTCTTTTGAAGGTTTTTCCTTTATTCCTAAATTAACTGAACTTGTAGTTGGGAATAATCTTAAACTCTTTGTATTGCTTGTACTCTTAAGAACAACAGGAGTTTTAGTTGTTGTGCTTGAATCACTTGTTGAACCTAAATTTAATGGTTTTCCAGAAGAACCACTTGCACTGCCCGCAATTACAATATTTCCATTTAAATTAATAGGAGCATTTTGTGTTATAATCTCTTTCTTTGTTCCTGAAACTATTTCAAATTTTTCTGTTTTACTGTCTTCTCCATCTTTGTATATAACTGTTGCTTTAATTTCATACTCTCCATAAGAAGCCTGCTGAGGGATGGAAATGTAGAAAGTTTTTGTTTCTTTGTTATCATCACCATATTTCTCTATTTCTATCTCCTCGCTCTTCTCAAGTATATTTAACGAAGGTATTTCAACAATTATGCGAATATCTTCGTCTCCTCTTCCCAGGTTCTCCGCTTTAATCCTTACTTCTATTTCATCACCTGGAGAAGCACTCTCTCTATTAAGAGTCATTTCACTTATAACAACCTCATGCTTCTTCCTTTTAACATCTATTTCAACATAATTTGAATTGCATTCTCCGTCTTCACTCTCAACATAAACATAAATTGCAAATTCTTTACTCTCAACATCTGTTGGTATTTTGAATTCAAACTCAATTTCCCCAGATTTTCCTCTATCAATATCTAAACTCTTTTCAATAGATTCAATGCTTTCCTCTTCTTCTACATCATAAAGGTGTATTTCAACATCAAAATCCACATCATCTTTTAATCTATTCTTCAACCTTATTTTTCCTTTTATTACTTCTCCTATTTCAAAATTATCTCCTTTACTAGGTTCTTTTATTGTTATTTCAATTAAATCATCTCTATCTTTAGATGAGCATGTTTCAGCATCAGAGAATTTAGGAGGTTCTTTTGTGTTTCCAACTAATATTGTTATTTCTTCAGAATCTTTTAATCCAGTATTATCTTCTGCAGTAAATTCAATCTTGTATGAACCAGATTGATTGTAATTCGGTATCCAAGTGAATGTTCCTTTTCCATCTCCATTATCAACAAAACTCGCTCCTTCAGGTAATTTGTTGGTGTATAATGTTATTGGGTCTTTATCTTGGTCTGTAGCACTCACAATAAATTTGAGTTCATTACCTTCACTTGTAACTTTATTTCCTATTTTGTTTAATACAGGATTATCTGGAGCACTTATATTAATCACCCAATCCTCTGTAGCTGTATTTGTGTTTGAGCCATCATCACATTTAATATTCCAACTATATATTCCATCCTGAAGATAATCAATGTAAAAGCTTCCAAGAGTATCATTCTCAAATTTAGAAGTTTCAAGAATTCTATCATTAACAATAATACTACACTTAATTTCTTCAGCCATATTGTCTCTTACATAAAACTCAAACAGAACTTCTCTGTTCTCTGTGAAAAGTGTGTTTTCAACAGGAGAATCAAGTTCAACTTCGGGTTTTGTTACATCATCTAAATTAGAAACACCTTTAGTAGGATAGTATAATATTTCCCAATTATCTGAACCATCAGGTATTCTTGCAAGACTTACAATGGAATTAAACCCACTATTGAAATTTTCATATTCAACTCTGTTTACAATTATATTACTACATCTTAATTCAATATATCCACTATTTTGCAATGCATTCCATCCAAATGCAGCAAATCCTTTATTGTTTAATCTTCCATACATCTCTAATTCTTCAATCCCATTTGAAATAAAGCAATTATTCATGCTAAATGGAATTTCTTCTGGATTATACAATTCAACCCATCCTTCACTTCCTGTTACAATTTCATTTATGACAATTTTTTGCATTACATTGACTTTAACTGTCTTATATCCATAATCCTCTCCATCATAAGCTCCTATTAAAAATTCATAAATTCCAAATTCTTCTTCAGTTGTCTCCCATTCAAAATTATTTTCATCAGATACAAATCTTGAATCATTTATTTCATATGTAATTTCATCTCCTTCAATATCACTTGCAAATACACTAAAGCTTAGAGTATCTCCTGCAAGCACAAATTGCTCTTCTATATCTTCTATTATAGGTGCATCATTAACTGAATTAACCTTTACAATAAATTTCAATTCAACTTGAAATTCTTCATCATTAACTATAATTTCAACTTCTTCTTCACCATACCAGTTTTCTTTAGGAATTATTGATATTGAAAATAAATCTTCACTTAATTGGAGAGTTATATGTGAAGTGTTCTCAAAAGAATACTCCAATTCACTGTCAGGGTCATAAACTAATCCTTCTAAGATTAATTCATAAACTCCATCTTCATACATATTTATTACTTCAATATTCCCAAGAATAACAGGAGCATCATTTACAGGTAAAACTCTTAATGTTATGTTATTGCTGTAAACTACATTTAGCCCATCAGTAACTTTGAATATTATCCAATCTTCTCCAGACCAATCTTTTTTAGATTTAAAGTGTGCAACACCCCCTTCTATCTTTTCAAGTATTATATTTGAGTTGTCTGAACTCTCTGAAAACAAATAATATAATTTATCTCCATCTAAATCATAGAAATACTCTGTTAAATCTAATGTGTGAGTAGTATCTTCATCCCATTCTTGTTCAGGTATATCCATAATTAATTCAGGAGCTTTGTTTCTATTCCAGACTTTAACACTAAACCTCTTGCTTGAAGTTAATTCTCCGTCGCTGGTTAAGACAAAGAAACTATAATCTCCTTCATCTTCATATCCTGTTTGCCAACTAAAATGAGTTGGGTCTTCTTCATCCTGCACAAATCTTGAATCATTTATTTCATAGGTTATTTCATCTTCTTCAGCATCATATGCGATTATGTAAACTTCTACAATCTCACCCTCATGAACAGAAATTTTAGATATTGGCTCTATTATAGGAGCATCATTAACGCAATTCATATAAGGGTCACTTGAACCAGGATTAATCAATGGATTATCATCATCACAATCATCTCCTCCAGCAATAACAGCAATAAATCCATCTCCATCTAAATCATTTAAATCACTTCCATCACAATCTTGGTCAATTCCATCATACGGTATTTCTTCTGCATCTGGATTTATATTTGGGTCTTTATCATTGCAATCTTCATCACTGAAAAAACCATCTCCATCTCTATCTTCTCCACCCATAGCCCACTCAATTGAATTGTAAATTATTTCTTCTGCATCTGGAGTCAATAAATTTGTTTCTGTAAACCCAATAAACACTCCTCTTGCATTTGAAACCTGTCCTCCTCTTAATGCAGAACCATTATTTATTGCTGCAACAATAGCTCCATTAAAATAATTTGGTTTATCTGTAACCATTACTTCAAGTCCTGGTGCAGGATAAAATCTTGAAATATATTTTAATCTGTAAGAAATCATAACATTATCTTTATAATAAGGTATGAAAGCATCAGGAACATTCTGCGTTATTAAACTTTCAGAATCTCTAACATATATTTCACTTGGGTAATTTGAAGCTTTTGTTGAAACACTTCTCCCTGTCCATCCCCAGGTTCCAAGATGATAACTGTTAAATATAACTGAATTTTTTTGATTAACAGGAATAAGTGAAGGATTGTTGAAATTTCCCTCTCCTACAATTATGACACTATACTTTGAAAAATCAATTAATGATAAATCATTCTGATAAATAACATCATAAGTATAATTTGCATTATTCAATATATTAATTATTGCAGGATCAGTATAGCTTGCACCTCTGGTTATGTATGCAATATCTTTTGCTACAACACTTCCTATTGTTACGAACATTAAGAATACTACTACGAGGCTTAAGAGGACTTTGTGTTTTCTATTTTTCATTCTTATTTTCTTCTTACTTTTCTTTTACTTTTCTTCCTCTTTTTACCCCAAATGTAAATTAATATTAACAATACTACAAATAATATTAGTGTGTTTATTCCAAATATTTTGACTAATTTTGAAGGATTTGTCTGTTCCCTAGGGTTTTCTGGATTTGTTTCTTCCTGACTCTCTTTAGGTTCTTCTTTTTCTTTATATCCTTGGTCTTTCTTTGCAATAACTATAATTGTTGAAGATAATACAACTCCTGCTTCCTTTCCTTCAACGGGTTTAAAGAAAACATTAACTCTCCCTTCATAGGTTCCTTCTTTTTTTACTTTTATTGTTATCTCAGCTTTTTTACTCTCCCCTGCTTCTAAAATAAATGTTTCATCAACTAATTCAATAAATTTAGAAGCATTTGAATCTAATCTAAGAGTTATATTTACAGGAATACTATTAACATTGTTTACAAGAATTGTTTTTGGTATAACTGTGTTTGTCCAACCATTAACTTCCGGATAGAGTACCATCCTTCCATTTCCAATAGAGCCAGTAACTGCAGAAATCATTGTAATTCCTGTCATCAAAACTACAATTGCAAATGCAAACACCAGTGTTTTTTTATTTCTCATGTGACACTTTAGAATGAATACACTATTTAAAGATTGTTGTCGTCGAGAAACTTATTATTTGTTATTACTTTTTTTTAATGAATTTATCTTTTTTTCTTTTTTCTTGCAGATTCTAAGTCCTTTTTAGGGCTCTCTTTAACACTATTCTTCATCTCAAAGTAAAAGTTCTTTAAGAATAATATAAACATAGGTGTTACAACCAATGCAATTACAAAATCATAAATTAAATTCAATGTAAGTGAACCTAAAAGCAATCCTAAAGAGATATTAGATGAGGAAATTGTTTTTAGTAAAACTGGAATACCTATTGGAAGTTTAATAATTGATAATATTAACACAAAAGCCAAAGTTACAAGTCCAAAAAGTATCATGTATCCAAAAGTTTTCCACCATCTTTTTTTCACTATCCTTTTACTTTCTTTAAGGGAATCTATTATCTTCTGTTTTTTCTCCAAGAAAACATAAGCTGCAAAAACCCAGTAAACTGCAAAAATAACTCCAGGTATTATAAGTAAAAGAAACAAAAGCATAATAAATATAGTTACTACAATAGTAAATCCGAAGTATCTCCAGTAATTACTTTTTCCATTTTCAAGTATTTCTTTGTAAGAGAATTTATCTTTTTTAAGTGAAACTGCTATTAAACCCACACCTACAAATAAAGCTAAGAAAAAATAAACAATATTCAAACTAATTGAAACAATATCATAATAAATAGGTAACTTTATGGTTCCTTGATTATATTGTCCAATCAAAAGAGGATTAGACATTATATTGAAAATTCTTTCATCTGTAATCAATGTAATTGAATTAAATAAAAAAGCAAGAACAAGTATTATTCCAAGAAAAATTAAAACAAGTTTTAATATTGGTTTGAAATTTCTTTTATATTCATTAACACTTTTATCAAACAAACTTCCGAATGTGAACTTATCTTCACTCCCTCTCTTTTGTTTTTCCATATGTAAAAATAACAAAATATGTTTATTTAAATATTACTATTTTGATAAAACTAAAAATTCTTTCTTAATTATATAGCTTCACCCCAGAAGTAAATCTGTCCAGTATCAAAATCACCATTACATGGTTCTGGAAGATTAAGTCTGAATATCAAAGTCATTTCTGCTCCAGGAGAAAGGATATTTGAAAAATAATATCCATAGTTATTATTTGCCTGTATTATTTCATTTCTGTTATAGAATCTGAAAGGGTCATTGAAACCTGTTCCATAATTTAAAGAACAGTATCCCTCATCATCACAAGTTCTTCCAACTTCCATATCTTGTTTTGTAGAGTAAGCTCCATTTGTTGCATAGTATGCGAAATTGCTTAAATCTAATTTGTTTGTAGTTGGACATTTAGCTCCTGAGCTTGATGAATCATAAAAGTCTGTTCCAGATATAAACATATCAAGTAAAACTCCTGAACCATATTCAGCATCATTTCCTATTATAACTCTTCTTGAATATGAACTTGTTCCAGGTCTTACTTCATCAAATTCAACTTCTCCATCAATTGAAAGCTGTATAACAGGATTAAACCACCAATATTCAACTTCATCCATTGTTCCAACAACATCATCTAAATCAATAGCTTCAATTAATACTTCAGAGTCACCTTGCATTGATTCAAATGTTTCAACAGTTAAAACACACTCATAATAAGCCATTGTATTAGGATTGAATTTTGTTAGTTTCTCTTCTAATATTCTTGCATTACATGAAGGGTCAATCATATCAGGTGTTGGATTTTCTTCTTGAGTTCCTTCTTCTGGAGTTTGTGTTTCATTTTCTTTATCTTTAAGTCCAATTGAACCTCCACCAAAATTAAACAAAGAAATTCCACTAAAATCAATATCATTATTGCTTGGTGTGTATTGATAATTATTCATTCTTCTGCAATTAGCTTCAATATTTCCGTCTACAGTAATATAAACATCTTTAACCTTGTCAATACCATTCTTGTCCATTACAAGAACTCTCCATTTGATTTGTTCTCCTTCAAAAGCATAATTGTTTATTCTTTCAACTAAAGGAGTTCCATGCATAGATATTCTTCCTGGTTCAGTTGCATCATCATAAACTACTCTACTGTCACACTGCCATACTAATGGTTCAAAATCTTCAACAATAACTTCAAATGGTTTCTTACATTCATTTGTACACCTATCATTGTTTATTCTGTTCCCATCATCACATCTTTCATACATTGTATTTAATATTCCATCTCCACAGTATTCCCCAAGAACAGTTATTATTTCACAATCACTTGAACAATAAGTGCATGAAGAACCATAATCAGCAGAACATTTTATTCCATTGTTTTCACCTTCATCACATTGTTCTCCTAAATCAATCTTTCCATTTCCACAGATTTTTTCTTCAGGACATAAATCAAATGCACAATTCAATGCAACATTTCTTGAAACATATGAACCATCTGCACATCTTTTCTTGTCAGTTGGACATGAAACAACTCCTCCATCTCCCCCCTCTTCCTCTTTGTCTGAAATATCACCATAAACATAAACATCTTTGAAGTATATTGCAGGGCTACCAGTTAATGTTATACTTGTAACTTTTAGATTTATGTTTGGATTAATGAAACTCATTTTCAACCATTGGTTATAAACTGCATTTTGTAATGGAGCAGTATATTTTGTTCCACTCTCATAATTAAAAGTTAAAGTTGCATATTGATAATATCCTGCTCCTCTAACCATTACTGTTGCATATCCTACATTAGAATCTGGGATATCATAATCATGTGAAGTATCATCATATTGTGCATTATTACTATAAATTAGAGATGCACTTGTTAATGCAAACATACCTACAAGCATAATTAAGAATGCAAGCACCTTCAATGTTTTTGTTGTTTTGTTTATCATTTTGTTTTCCTTTTTGTTTAAACAGCTTCAGCCCAGAAATAAATATGTCCTGAGTTGAAGTTTCCTATGCAAGGTTCAGGAACATTTACTCTGAATGTAAGTGTCATGTCTGCTCCAGGAGAAAGTAAGTTACCAGTGTAATAAGGACCCACTTTTTGCACCTGTAGTATTTCATTCCTATTATAGAATTTATAAGGATTATGGAACTCGAAACCATAGTTTACACCACAATATCCCTCGTCGTCACAAGCTCTTCCAATTTCCATATCATCGACGGTAGAATATGCTCCGTTGACAGCATAGTATGCAATATTTTTCAAACTTAATTGATTTGTAGTTGGACATTTAGCTCCTGAACTTGATGAATCATAGAAATTTGTTCCAGATACAAATACATCTAATAAAACTCCTGAGTCTCTGTCTGCATCATTAGTTAATGTTACAGGTATAGAATATTCCATTGTTCCCGGTCTTAATTGACTGAACATTACTCCTCCTTGAACATTCAATGAAACAACAGGATTAAGGAACCACACTTCTGTTTCATCCATCTGTCCTCTCTCTCCATTCAAATCTTCAGCTTCAACTGTTATTTCAGATGGTCCATACATTGAATCAGAGGTTTCAATAGTTAAAACACATTCATAATAAGCCATTGTGCTAGGATTGAAACTTGTTAATTTCTCTTCCAATATTCTTGCATTACATGTAGGGTCCATTTGGTTTCCATACATTCTTCTACAATTAGCTTCAATACTTCCATCTACAGTAACATAAACATCTTTAACCTTATCAATACCATTCTTGTCCATTACAAGAACTTTCCATTTGATTTGTTCTCCTTCAAAAGCATAATTGTTCATTCTCTCAATCATCTCTTCACCATCATAAGTTATTCTTCCAGGTCTTGTAGCATCATCATACACTACCCTACTGTCACACTGCCATACTATTGGAACAAAGTCCTCAATTGTTATATTTGGAGTGCACACTCCATTTGGACATTCAAATCTACATGTTTTTGAGCATCCATCTCCATTAACATTATTTCCGTCATCACAATATTCATTTGGTTGTTTTATTCCATCTCCACAATAAGGTCCTCTTAGAGTAATTCTTTTACAATTTAATGAACAATAATTACAATATTTCCCATATGAAGGTTTACAAACCTGCCCATTTAATGCACCATCATCACATTCTTCTCCTTCATCAACTACTCCATCACCACAGTAATGATCTTCTTCTTCAATTTGACAATTTGCTGAACATCCATCTCCATCGATATTATTTCCATCATCGCATTCTTCATGAGGTCCTTGAACCACTCCATCGCCACAATAAGGTCCTGTTAAAGTGATTAGTTTACAGTTAGCTGAGCAGTATTCACAAGATTTACCGTATAATGGATTACAGGGCTTTCCATTCAATAAACTTCCATAATCACATTCTTCTGTTATTTGGTTTATGATTCCATCTCCACATCTAGGTAATACATGCTCTATTTTACAATCACTTGAACATCCATCTCCATCATCAGTGTTACCATCATCACACTCTTCACCTTCCTGAATTATTCCATCTCCGCATACAGGTTCTTCTTCACATATCAAATAAAAGCTTCTGCTTGCTTTATTATCAGAATCATCATCTTCAATACAAATAGGATTGTGTTGACTTACAACATCTAAAGATAAAGTATATCTTGTATCACACTCTAATCCATTTGTATTTAATATCAATGTCTTTGAGTGGAATTTACTTATAAGATAATTATAATCTGCAAGAACATTTGAACCAACCTTAAAAATCATATGTGCATTGTTTTTTGTATCTGGTATATTATTATCTACATAATATCTTACCTTATACATTCCTTTTGGAATTGTTGGAGTTACCTGAGAAATCCAAGTCCCATTCTCATATCCTAATGCAATACCTGTTCCATAAGAATTCAAATAAGAATATCTAACTGATAAATCTTCTATACATTCTTCTTGTTCATCTTCAATCTTACATTCACTTGAACAACCATCTCCATTATCATTATTTCCATCATCACATTCTTCATAAGGTTCCTGAACTATTCCATCTCCACAATAGCCGTCACTTAGAGTTATTTCTTTACATTCAGAGGAACAATAAGTACATGTTCCATCATATGGTGCTATACAAACTTCTCCATTATCTTCTCCTAAATCACACTCTTCTGTTATTTGATTCACAATTCCATCACCACAATAGGGTTTTTCTTCACAATTAATTTTTATTGTTCTGTAAGCATAATTATCACATGCGTTATCCTCAATACATATTCCATTACTCTCACTCACAACTAACACAGTTATATTATGTAAAGAATCACATTCTAATTTTGAAGTATCTAAAATTAAAGTCTTGAAATGATAGTTCTTTATATCCTGATAATAACTTGCAAGTACACTTGGACCTAATCTTACTGTTATGCTTGCATTATTACTTTCTTCTTCGTGATTATCAACATAATATCTTATCTTGTGTATCCCTTTACTTAAAAGAGCAGGATTTCCTGAAACCCAATTATAAGTATCACTGCTGTTTATTGCAATTCCTGTTCCAAAAGAACTTGCATAATTTTTCCTTATAGAAATATTGTATATACAATCTTCAAATTCAATTTTACAATCTGCAGAACATCCATCTCCATCAATATTATTTCCATCGTCGCATTCTTCTCCTTCATCAACTACGCCATCACCACAGTAATGTTCCTCTTCTTCAATTTTACAATCTGCAGAACATCCGTCTCCATCAATATTATTTCCATCATCACATTCTTCATTTGATTGTTTTATTCCATCACCACAATATTCTATTTTACAAGTATTAGAACATCCATCATTGTTATTCAAATTACCATCATCACATTCTTCACCTTCTTCTAGTATACCATTTCCACATATTGGTGGACAATCAAAATCTACAAATAATTTATGAGTATTGCTTGTTTTCCATGATTCCTGATCACTCCATGCTTGGAAATAATTAGGTATTTCAAAATCTCCACATTCTTCAGGTTCTAATACTTTAACTCTAATTAAGATTCTTCCAACTTCTCCTGGAGAAACAACATGAGCATTCCAAGTTAAAGTATTTGTTAATCCATTAAATCCTACAATACCGTGATTAGAATGTCCAAAGCTTATTCCTTGAGCATCTCTATCATTGATTAAGTGTGTTGTGTAATTAAGATATTGTAAATTTTTATCCAAGATATCTCTTATCTCAACTCCTCCACCAGTGCATGCAACATTTCCTTTATTTTCATATTTCAAAGTATAAAGAACAATATCTCCTGGTTTAACATTTGCTTTATCAGCACATTTAACTATTTCAAGATTGCATCCAGAATTAGCTGCACTTATAAAACTTAAGATAAATATTATTGCAAATATGCTAACAATAGTTAAGACTAGTGTTTTCCCTGCTTTTTTTGTTTTCTCTTTTTGCACCATTTTTTCACCATTCTTTCACCTCTTAACACCATTCACGAAAATACTTAATAATTAATAGTGAATGTTGCAGGAACAGCAATTACATGTCCTGCTTTGTCTGATATTTCAATTGACAATGAATAATCTCCCTTTGCGAAAGATTGTTTTTTATAACAATAACCATTAGTTAATCTTGTGCACATTGTTGTTGGAGAAGCTCTTGGATTAAGGGTATTTCTTGATGTTACTTTGTATAGATTTTCTTCATCTATACTTAAATTAAATTCAACATATCTATTATTAACTATCTTGAAAAATGAATTTGGATTATTTAATACAGGAGCCGTTGTATCAACTTTAACAAGAGTATTTCTTGAACTGTATTTATTTCCAGCAATATCTTCAATTTCAAAATAATATCCAATTGTCTGTCCACTATATTTCTTTAAATCAACATCAATCTCACATATTTGTTTACCCACAGCATAAGTGCATTTATTCAAATCTAATGTTGCTTTATCAGTGCCGTAATGTAATGTTGCTTTCTTTGGATTTGCTTCTTTAAATTGAACTTCAAAGTTTCCATCTGCAAAACTATTAGATCTAGGATAAGTAGTGTAAGTTCTTGGTTTAATACTATCTACAAAGAAGCTCATATTTTCATAAGCAGTGTTTCCTCTTAAATCAACTGCTTTAAACATTAAATTATTGTTTCCTTCTTTGAATGTTATTTGTTTAGCATAAGAAGTTTGTGAAGCAGGACATTTAGAACAAATTCTTGTCCATGAAACTGTGCTTTTAGTTAAATCTCTGTAATAAACATCTGCAACTTCATTTAATGAGAAATTAAGATAGACTTTCCTTGAATTATATATTGTGTCTTTAACTGGGCTTTTTATTGTGAATTCTGGTGGTGTTACATCTAAATCAATAGGAGAACCAGATTCTCCACTACTGCATCCACTTTTGCATAATCTAGGATTATGATTATAATAACAATTTTTTTCTGCATTATAACTTACACATGCCATACAGAATCCAGTTTTTACATCACAAGTTCTTTCAGGAGTACCACAATAGGTATATCTTTCTCCTGGCTGAAAGCATTTATTAAAATATTCTGTTGCACTTGCAAAATTAATGCTAATTACAAATATCCCTAACATTAATATTCCAAGCATTAGTGCTACTTTGTTTTTGTTGTTTGTTTTCATTTTATATTTATTTGTTTTTGTTTGTGATTGAGAGTTTACTCTCAGTGATTACCCTCATTCTCCGAGGGTTTGTGAGTATAATAAAATAAAAAATAAAAAAATAAAAAAGTGAACTTAGATTGCTTCACCCCAGAAGTAAATCTGTCCAGTATCAAAGTCACCATTACATGGTTCTGGAAGGTTAAGTCTGAAGATTACTGACATTTCAGCACCAGGTGCTAGGATATTTCCAGTATAGTATGGTCCTATCTTTGTAGTTGACTGGATAATTTCATTGTTATCATAGAATGGATTTGGATCATTGAACCCAACACCATATTCTATAGGTACATATCCTTCAGCATCTTTTCTTACGTCCTTTTGAGTGCTGTAAGAACCGCTTGTAGCATAATATGCGAAATTTTCCAATTTAAGAACATTGCTTGTTCCACACTTAGCTCCTGAGCTTGATGAATCATAAAAGTCTGTTCCAGATATAAACATATCAAGTAAAACTCCTGATCCAGCTTCAGCATCATTTCCAACTAATACTCTCTCAGAGTATGCGCTTGTTCCTGGTCTTACTTCATCAAAAGTAATTTCTCCATCAATTGATAATTCAATTATTGGATTAAGGAACCAGTATTCCATTTCAACCATATTAGAGGTTAATCCATCTAAATCAACAGCTTCAACAGTTACTTCATATTCTCCTCCTGGCATTGAATCCGCAGTTTCAACAGTAAGAGTACATTCATAGTAAGCCATTAAATCGCTATTGAAAGTGGTGATTTGTTCTTCCAAGATTCTTGCATTACAAGATGGAAGTATTGTTTCTTCGTGTCCAGAAATTCTAGCACAGTTTGCTTCTATATTTCCACCAACAGTAGCATATACATCAGCAACTTTGTCAATACCATTCTTGTCCATTACAAGAACTTTCCATTTGATTTGCTCTCCTTCGAAAGCATAGTTGTTTATTCTTTCTATCATTTCTTCACCAGCCATAGATATTCTTCCTGGTTCAGTTGCATCATCATAAACAACTCTTTCATCACATTGCCATACTATTGGTTCAAAATCTTCTGTTATAATATTAACACCGATTCCTGAGCCAACACTAACAGCAAAAACTCCTGGAATTACTGAAAGCATCAAAGCAGAAACTACCAATAAGCTTAGTAATATTTTTTTCATATTTTATAACCTCCTTTCAACTGTGTAGGAAATCCTCTGCTAAGCAGATTCGTTATCGCAATCTTATCCGGATAACTATGAAGTAAATTCAAACAATAATACATGTTCTCTTTTTGTGCCTCTTTTGCACATCTTTTTTCAGTCATTATGAATTTCCTAAACCCAATTTCTTTTTAAGCATTGTTGTCGTCGAGAAAATATATTTTTGTTGTTACTTCAATTAAATGAATACGTTTGTTTTAACACATTTATCGAATATGAAAATCTATAATAATTCTTAAACATATCTGTTTTAAAATATATATTATTGAACCAAAATTGCAAAATGAGAAATAAAAATTGTTTTTCAAAAGTAACAAAAGATAACTCTTTTATTTTACCTGCAAACTTTTCATTAAATTTCTTATTCCAATTAGAAATATAATATATAATTAAATAATAAATATAATTGTTTAGGTTTATTTTTGCACTTTTATTAATTTAATAGAAAATATGCTTACTTTTTTGACTTCTTTTTCTTTTTGTAGGTCTTTTTAGCTGCTTTCATTGCAGCTTGGAAAGTAGTATTAGGGTTCTTCTTTTTCATTGCTTTGTAAGTATCACTTAAATGAACTTGCCATGCGTTTACTTTCTTTCTATCATCATATATTGTTCTGTCTCCAGAATCTTCTTTTGTTTTTTTAGAATCTTTAGCTTCTTTTTTTGCAATTTCTTCTTCTCTTGCACCCATTTCTTCTCCAAACAAATTAAGTCTTGAAGCAGTAGCAGCTAGTTTTCTTGCTCTCTCAGCCCTTATTCTCCTTTTTCTTTCATCTCTTGCCTGTTTCAAAGCAATACATACTATAGCAATAAATAGAAGTACTATTAATATAGATAGCAATATTGGAATCAACATGCTTGGTTTGAAAAATAAAAATGCCATTTTATTACTATAAAATGTTACAAAATGCCTTTTTATATATATTTGTGATAAAATTTGCTATTTTTTGTCATTACTGAGAATTAATGATTTTTTAATTATTCATAACTCCTATAGATTATAATAATTCTTAAGCTTCTTGAATCCAGAAATGTATATCTACATTCATAGGATAATTAGGGTCAGGCCACCAAAGCTTTTCTTTGAATTTAGGTGTTTCTAAACTCAAATCCTTAGAAACATTCACAACTATCTTTGTCCTATTTATATGATGTTCAAATTCAAAAGAATTCTGGACAGTATAACTCTCATCATGATTAAGAATAATTTCATCTGTTCTTAAATTATCTGTCAAGTTTCCCTTTTCATCATACATATCAATACTATAAGTATATCTCATCTTTTGATGTTCTAGATTGTGTATTGTAAAAGAATAATTGTAGGTCTTACCTAATTCAATAGTAGATGGAAGCTGAGTGTGATTTTCAAAATAAACCTCAGTTAATGGCTCAATACCTAAAGGAATAAATGTAAGCACAACTAAGAATATAGCCAGCAATACAATGCCTGCAATGAACACTTTTTTCATTTTTTGATTTCTCCTAATAAAATCTTTATTTTCTTCCTTAATAAAGTTATAGAATTTATAACCTTTCTAGCATCCTCTATTGAAATTCTCTTTCCATAATAATTTATTGAATTTCTAACAATCCTTACTTTATCAAATTCTTCCCCTAATCTAGGTTCATTGATAATTTCTTTAAGAAATGCAGTGTAACACTCATGATTGTAAATTTTAAATCCTTTTTTCAAAGCAAGAGCTTCAATTAATTCTCTTAAAGAATCATAAGCTGTAGGTATGTAAACCAAAGCACTATTTTCATCTATTTCCACAGAGTTAACTATTTTCTCTTTTATACTAGACATTTCTATCAAGGATTTTATTAAATTCTCATCTTTTCTTGCATCCTTAACAATTCTTTTATCCCAACATTCTTTCCAGTCCATTATATTTCTACCTTCCCAGATAAAGAATATCCATTTAATATATTATTTTTAAGTTCTTTAGGTATTTTACTTAAATTATCAAACCAGAATACTTGAATTTTCCTTTTTAATTTTTTTTCATAATCTTCTAAAGATATATTCTTTTTAGAAGAGATTATAGCAATATCTATATCTGACTCTGGAGTAACTTCTGCCTTTGATAAAGAGCCAAAAAGAATAATTGTAGGATTTACAGTTTTATTTTCAATATACTCCACAACTTCCTTTAATCTATCCATCCAATATATCTTTGATAATCCTATAAACACTTTATTTTCTTTGTTTGCAAAGAAAAACAAATAATTTCTATCTTCTTGCCTTTTCAGAAGTCCTTCTTTATAATATTCCATTAATATTTTGGATGCTGTTGGAGGTGAAACTTTTATTATCTTTGCATACTCTCTCACACTTATTCTTCTATAACAATCCTCAAAGAAAGGAGTTAAGTTGTTAATTATTTCTAACATATGTTAAATTATCTTAACATTTATTTAAATATGTTTCTGTTTATCCTTTAGGAAAAACTCTCTTATCAAAGAAAACATGTGGATAACCCATTTTATTGATTTCTCCAATCATTATATCTCCTTTGTTAGCTGTCTCTCCACCTAAATTTAATACAACATCTCTTCCACAATTATCTTTTCCAATATAAAGGTAAGCAATTCTCGAGATTTCATCTAACCAAACCTCTCCACTACCGTATTTTCTTGTACCTCTTATTGTTCTTATTGAATCAGGAAGCTCGTATTTTCTCTTTTTTTTCAGCACATCCATAACTGTAAGCATTCCTTTACATTTTTGAGCATGCGGAACTAAATCTATACATGCACAATATCCTTTTTCTTTTCTATTTGGATACAATTCTTTGTATTCCTTTAAATCTGCATTAAGTATTCTTCCAAGGTTTTTTCCATTTATTTCCATTTTAATTTTTAGAATCTGTATAATTAACAGAATTGTAAATACTGTTTCTTGAATTCATTTTACAAGCTTTTAAGCATTGCTTTAAAGAGTTCAATATTGTTTATTGTATTCATTCTTTCTTTCCCACCATTTACAGCCAATTCATTATAGCATTGATATAAACAAGTTGAGAAATATATTTCATCTATTGCTTTTCTTGAGTTCTTTGAACCTATTTTCTTGCCTTTTCCAATTATTTTTTCTGCACACTTAGGAATATACATTTTTACAAATTCATCATTTGCAAGTATTCTTGTTTTAAAATCAGGATATTCTTTGCATTCAAGAGCAAAATTAACAAGCTTTGAAGCATTTTTAGCATATTTAGCTGGAACTCTTATTGTCCTTGAATCATCTGATCTTAAAGTGTATTTAACATTGCCTAATCCATCTAATTCTCCTAAAATTTTCTTGTAAAACTCTTCTCTATTATTTCTATTAGAGTGTCCAGAATAATTTCCATTTACTTCTCCACACTCGTGTACATGTACATTCCCTTCTAAGCTATTAAATGTGTTCACCATGATATCAAGACAGAATAATTGTTTATAAAGTTTTCTATATTATAACCACTATATAGTTACACAATTTATGATAATGTTTTGAAATATAGTCCTTTAAACAAGAATCTTTATATCTTTTCAATTTATATGATTTTATGATAGATTATACTCATGGAAAAAGAGTGATGCACATTGATACAAGTCATAAGCTGTATGAAAAACATGTAACTGGAATAGCCTATAAGATTGTTAAAACAAAAGAACATCGAGGGACAGCATTAAGTCCAAAATTAAAAAAAGAATTGGAAAAGAAGTTAGATGCAAATTATGACAGGGCAAGAATTTATGCAATAGTTATATACTTTTTAATTAAAGATAAATTGAATCTTTTTGATGATCTAATTATATGTAATGATGAAGATTTTCAGTCAGTTAAAGAATACTTATACTTATTATTTCAAGGAGATAGTGATTATCTTAAAAAGAATGTGAAAAGCATATCTGAACTAAGGGTGGAAACAGGAGATAAAAATCTTAGATCTTATGCAGATGACATTGCTTATTCTTACATGAAAAGAGCATTAAGGTCAATAGCTAGAAGACAAAAAGGAATTCCACTTAATGTCCTTAAAATAACTTTTGATATGTTTAAGGAAAAGTGGATGGAAATTGAAAGAAAAATAAAAGCAGGTGGAGAGTGAATTATCCAAACCATTTATCAGCTTTCGCCTTGGATACTTTACATACATAAAGATTTTACAGGGTCAGTCCACCTAATTTATATAAGAGTATGCTTTTTATAAGCTTTTCCATTTATTATTTTAGAACCTACACAATTTATAGATATTTCCACACTCTTTCTAAATCATCTTTACTTTTAGATTTGTCATCATCTTGTAAAAGATTAAGGTATGTGTTTATTTCTTTTTCTATACTATCAAGTTGTTCATAGTTCTTAGTTAATTCAAATCTCCCAATTAAAATATAAATCAAATCTTTGTCTTTTGAAAGTCTGTATTTACTATATCTATAATTTGTATCTGAAATATCTTTTTTTAAGAATTTATACATATCTTTGAAAACACGGTCTTCATCTAACATTTTCATTAAAACACTTTTTTTATTTTTAGCTGATTCTGCAAGCGAAAAGAAATGCCTTACATGAGCCAGAGTCCCTTCTGGCAATTTGATTTTCTTTCCAGGATTTGAAGATAAATTATATTCAATTGTTTTCATTTTAATTATATTCTCTTCTAGTTAATTCTTTAATATATTCTATAATCTGTTCTCTTAAAGGGTGTTCTCTCTCAATAAAAACAGCTCCAATAGGATTATTGAATCTATCTACATCTCTTCTAGATAAAACTACTGCATATGGGATAGAATTTTGTTTTAATTGACGTGTTAAAAAAATCCTATATCCTTCTCCAGAATATGCTTTTAATCTACACTCTTTATTTAAATATTCTTTAATCTTATTGTAGAATTTGCTCTTATCAAATATTATTTCATCTTCAAATCTGTTTGACATTTTTCCTGTTAAATCTTTCTTTGCCATATTATTTTAAATAAGTTCTTTTTTAGTTAAATAATCTTCAAGTAGTTTTGATGTTTTTAGACCGTAATTTCTGATTCCTCTCCCTTCTTTTTGATTATGCCTATATAATCTTACTAAATGGATGTCTCTAATATCGTCTCTATAAATAATTTTGTCTAAAACAAGTCCTTTCTTGAACAGTATATGATTAACCTCCATAGCAGCATTACACATTCTAGAGATTGTATTTTTGTTTCCTTTATCAAGATTTTTTAAGAGTTCAAAATCAACTTTCTCATTTAATTCCCCTTCTTTTGAAGAATATCCTTCAAGACCTTCTCTTAAATACTCTCCAAGCTTATCATAATTAATCAATTCATTATGGTAATTGACTTTAAGGAAATTAACCTGCCTTGCAACAATCTCATTTTTTACTCTATCTGTTAATTCTTTTGCCATATTACATAAGTTCTAGATAAGATATTTTATGTATTAATGGAAGCATTTTATGTCCTTCAATTGCTTCTCTCAAACCTAATTGATTATTAATACTGGATATTCCTGGAGTTGCTTCAGTATATAATAATATTGGTGTTCCATGTTCACTTTCAACTATTCCTTTGTAATAAACCATCTGAGTGTATGTTTCATTATCTGGTAAAGGATGTTTATCTGGTCCTATAGAAGTGTTTAATGTTAATTCAATTCTCTGTCCTAGCTTTAAATCCAAAGCTTCAAATTCTTCTAGTTTCATTTTTACTCCTGAACTTCTTTTTCTAGGTTATTCTTTTTAGTATCTTCTTTTATTTTTGCTTCTTCAAGAGCCTTTCTAATTTCTCTAGCTCCCACATAAATATTTCCTGATGCTATAGCTCCAAGTGCTACATATGATGCTATAGCTCCTTTTTTAGTGAGTGCTTTATTGTGGTTTGTGTTATATGCACAATATGTAATACCTCCTAATGCTACAACTCCTAGTGAACCCAATATAAGATAGTCCTTTATTTTTTTCATTTTAACTTAATTTATCTAAATAATTTTGAAGATTTCTGTAAATCATATTCTTCTTTATATGAAATATACTTCTTTTTGTTTTATCTATTTCTCTCATTCCAACAAGAATATAGAACAAGTCAGTTGCTTTTTGTTTTTTTGGACTTTCTGGAAGAGATTCAAAAAATCTAAATCCATTACTATACATCCTGCTATCAAAATTATAATCATAAGGTTCTCTATCAAGAGTAGGTATAACTTCATTAATTTTTTTCAGTTTTTCTAAATCTTGAATTAAATTTTCTGCTTTCTCAAAATATTCTTCTGGAAGTTTGATACTCTTACCTGGAAGAGTCTTTAATTTGTATTCAACTGTTTTCATTTTTAATCTTGAATTTCTTTTTCTAGGTTATTCTTTTTAGTGTCTTTTTTTGGTTTTGTTGCTCCAAAAATATCTTCGGCTGCAGTAACTCTCCAATAACAAGCTCCCAATATTGCAGCTCCAATTGCCACACCCCCAACTTCAATTCCTGTTTTAGTAATTTTTTTATTGTAAATTGTATCGTATAAAGCATATCCAGCTCCACCTAATGCTGCAATTCCTAATGAACCCATTACAATATAATCTGCTATTTTTCTATTTATTTTTTTCATTTTTACTCCTGAATTTCTTTTTCTAGATTATTCTTTTGAATATCTTCTTTTAGTTTTGTTGTTTCTTTAAGAGATTCTTCAATTAATTTAGACCCTCTATAACAAATTCCTAATGCTGTAGCTCCAAGTGCTACATAAGCTGCTGAACTTCCTTCTTTAGTAATCGTTTTATTGTGAATTGTGTTATATGCACAATATGTAATACCTCCTAACGCTACAATTCCTAGCGAACCCATTACAATATAATCTGATATATTTTTCTTTATTTTTTTCATTTTAATTAAATCCGTTATTATATAGTCTTAAACTTAATAAATCAATTTCTTGCACGAGTTTAGGATATTTTTCTGTTATCCTTTTTCCAGAAGAATAATATTCACCAAGTCTAACATAAATATGGTCTATGAATGCCTTTTTTCTAGGACTTTCTGCTTTTGCAGACATAATATAATTTGCTCTTCTCAAAAGAGAACTCCCATTTTCTGCAATATGCCTAAGAGCATCATGTTCATTGATCCTTTCAATTAAATCCTCTTTACTATTTGATTTTTTTATTTTTTCAATAAAATCATTTCCTACTTCAACAGCTTCTTTTGGAAGGTCGATAATCTTTCTTGGAAATGATAGTGATTTGTATTTTAAAGTTTCCATTTTATCTCCTTATTATCTCCAATGCTTCTTTTTCTCTTTCATATTTTTCATCAATTCTTTTCTTAATTTCAGCTTTACGTTCTGCATCTCTTGTAGTTCCAATCTTATCAAGTAAATTACTATATCTTTTTCCTGCTTCTTTGTAAACAGGAGAATTATAATAAGTATATGTATCTCCATTAACTTTAACTTTTCTTAAATCTTTTCCAAAAAAAGTTTGATAATAAACTATTTTATCTGATTCTTTATATTCCACAACTTTTCCTGTTCTTGTTCTGTATTTGACCCTGTTTCCATCAATATCATATTTTGAATATGGGCTTCCAATACCTGTAACTAAGATTAGCCCAGTTGCCAGTGCAATTCCTCCTATTTTGGTTATTAATCTTTTGTCCATAAGAGACTAATTTCTCATGCATTTAAAAACATTACTGTCATTAACTACTATATAATTACACAATAATCCACTCTATTAGAAATTATTTTGATAATACTCTTTATACCACTTAACAAAGTTTTTAATTCCCTCATTTATTGATGTCTTTGGTTTATAATTTAATAATTTTCTCGCTTTCGTAGTATCTGCAAAAGTTTCTAGAACATCCCCCGCTTGCAAAGGCAACAAATTTCTTTTAACTTTATTACCAACATTCCTTTCTATTTCATCTATAAAATTTATTAGTTCTTCTTGCTTCCCTCTTCCTAAATTAAAAATCTCAAAAGCGTAACCTTTGTCTATTGAACTTAGTATACCAGATACAACATCATCAATATAAGTGAAATCTCTTTTCATTTTTCCATTGTTATACACATCAATAGGCTTGTTTTCGATAATATTCTTTGTGAATTTGAATATTGCCATATCTGGCCTACCCCATGGACCATAAACAGTAAAGAATCTTAAACCAGTCATATTTATTCCAAATAAATGATGATAAACATAAGCATATAATTCATTTGCTTTTTTTGTTGCCGCATACAAAGAGATAGGAGAATCTAATTTTTGTGATTCTTTGAATGGGACCTTCTTCTCATTTCCATAAACAGAAGATGAGGAGGCATAAATTATTGTTTTTATTTTATTATTTCTTGCAAATTCAAATATGGTTAGTGTTCCAAGCATGTTTGATTTTTCATATTCAAATGGGTTTTCTAAACTATATCTCACTCCTGCTTGTGCTGCTAAATGACAGATAACATCTATTTTTTCCTTAATTTTAATACCATCTTCTATATTTTGCTTGTAAAATTTAAAGTTGCGATATTTCTTTAGAATATCTAATCTAGATAATTTTAACTTCGGGTCATAATAGCTATTTAAATTGTCTATGCCTACAACTTTATCTCCTCTATCAAGTAATGCCTTAGATGTATGAAATCCTATAAATCCTGCTGCCCCCGTTACTAAAATTGTTTTTTTCATAAAATGTAAAACACTTTTTAGTTTTTAATGTTTTCTTCTAAAATTTTATTGAACCCACAACTTTATCTACCCAATCCATTAACTTTAACTTTTCTTAAATCTTTTCCAAAAAAAGTTTGATAATAAACTATTTGAGCTTCCTTATATAATTTAATTTTTCAGAAAAAATAAACCCTCATTTCTATTATTAACTACTTTGTAATTACACTAAATTAATGCACATATTTATTTATTATTTAATCTATTCTTATTAATATGATAAACATCAAAGAAACTAAGAAAGAATTCATTCTTGAATTATTAAATAAAGATATTTATAAAGTTCTTGATTTAGGATGTGGAGAAATGCTTCTTTCAAAAGCTTTTCTTAAAAATAATTCATTTGTAAAAGGAATTGATATCAAAGAACCTTTGGAAATTCCAGAGGGTGCAGTTTTTGTGAAAGGAAATTTCTTTCAAGAAGAATTTGAAAAAGATTATGATTTGATTATTGCTTCACTTATACTTCATCTCACAAAAAAAGAATTTACACCTAAACTTATCCAGAAAATACAAGATTCAACAGCTAAAAACGGATATAATTTTTTAATCTTACTCTCCAATAAAGATTCTCTTTCAACAGAAGAAAGATTCTATCCTTCTATGAGTGAAATAATGGAATTTTATCCTGGTTCTGAGTGGAAACTCATCAAAAGCTTGGAAGATGAAACAGAACCAGAACAACATGGCAATGCACAAACCCCAGATAACATTCCCCACACTCATCACTTGATTTTTGCAATATTTCAGAAACAATAGACCTCCATAACAAGAAATTTAAAGTATAATCCCAAACATAAAACTATGAAATTAATAGTATTACCTAATAACTCATTTAATGAATCTAAAAAAGAAGATTTAAATAAGATAATATTTTTTGCAGAAAAACTGCTTGAAAAAAATGATATCCCTCTACCAGAAAAAATTTATTTTTATAATTCATTTGAAGAATTTATAGAAAAGGTAATCCCAGAAGTAATAGGTTATGGTTTCAGTAAAGAGATTTCAAAGGAGATAATAAAATGTGCTTTAAATAACGGGACCTACGGAACATTAAATTACCAGGAAAACTCAATAATAGAAATGAATTTTAATCCATTTAACAAAGGAGAATATAGTGCTGATGATTTTCTGGAACTGTTAATTCATGAATCACTGCATTTGCAATTATCTAATCATATGAATAAAGATATTAATTCTATTAAGTTTAAATTCAGTAAAGGAAAGTTCTTAGGAAATCCTAGAATTATCCAGCTTGATGAAGGTTATGCAGAATTTATGACTAAAAAAATTCTGGAAGACCCCGAATTTTATGAAATAAATAAAATAATTAAAGAAATAAAAATACCTTTCCACAACTTGGAATCACCTTCCTACAAGAAAAATATTGATTATCTAGATATAAATGAATTTGATAGTGCATTTGAAACATTGTTGCTTTCAAATAGAGATAAGGGGTTTAAACTTTTTAGAAGTGTTTTCAAGGAAAAAAAAGGATATACCTCTAAACAGATTTTAGATTTTGCAGCTAAAGAACTAAAAGAAATTATTTGAATGCATAAAAGTTATATCTCTAATATGAAAATCTTTTTTCTTTGTTTTATTTTCTATACTTTTATTTAACAACCAATTTAATGTCATCTCTGTATGCACACAAAATGGTTTATCTCTAGCATATATATTTTCTTTTGAAATTGTTTCAGCATTAAATGGGCAGCCTCCGCCACATATTCCTATTGCAGGACAATATACACACTCTTTCATATTCAAAGGATATCTTTCTGTCCAGTATTTTATAACAGGGCTTTTTTCCAATTCGTCTACTTTAAATTTGTTTATGTTGCCTATTATTGAACCCTCATTGCAAAGATAAGCTTCACAAGTGCCAATATTACCATTAGGAAAAAATACGAGCTGATTTCCGACACCGCCACAGTCCTTAAATCTTGGGATTCCATTAAATGCAATTGCTTTTCTTTGTATTCTATCTTCATAAACTCCTTTTTTACTGGCTTCTTCAGAAGCATCTAAGAGATTTTTATTTAAAGTAGTTAAATCAACTAAAGGTATATTTGAATATCTTGCATTTAATAATATATTAAATCCAATGCTTTTTGCTCCTAATTCAATAAAATGATTTACGTTTTCTTTTAAAGAACTTATATTGTGTCGGCTTATTGTACATGAAATTCCAAAAGGTATCTTTTCCTTGTTTAAAAGCTGGATTCCTTTTATTATTTTGTTATAAGTCCCCTTATCATCTTGGGTTACTCTCATAGTGTCATTTATTTCTTTTTTTCCGTCTAAAGAAACAGACACTCCAACTTTAAATTTTTTAATTGCATCTATAATTTCTTTATCAAATAAAGTCCCATTAGTAGTTATCTGAAAATCAGGTATAATTTTGTTTTTCTTGCATATATCCTGAATTTTTCCAAGACTTTTTATAAAAAATTCTTTTGAAATCAAAGGCTCAGAGCCATAATAAATAAAGGTTATCTTTTTTTTATTTGGAGATTTTGATTTTTGATATTCAATTAAATTATCTAAGTATTTTATTAAATTTTCAAAAGTTTCATTACTCATATTTATATCTTTGAAATTAGGTTCAACACTTCCTTCAACATAACAATACTTGCATTTAAGGTTGCATTTTGTATTAAAAAGTAAATAGATTATTTCCAAATCAAATTTGTTTAATTTATAATTTTCTTTGATATAATCAACAAATTTCTTTTCTGAATATGAATCTGGAACTAAAATATGGCTTTTTTGTAATGTTTTTATGTTTTCTTTGAATTTTTTGTTTTTCAATGAATCAATCAGCTCTTTGAATTCAATTTCCTTGAAAAAGAATGATTCATTGGTTATAGAATGCCTTATAATATAATACAAATTATTCTTACTAACACATTCATAAATACGAGAAAATTTAGAGAATCTCATCTAAGGTAGTGTAAATTACAATCCTTTTACTTATTTATAACTAAAATATTCGGTGCTTGGGAGTTTAACTATGTAATCTGGTTCTGAGCCTTTATGACACCAACCTTTACACCTAAACTCACCTTCCGGAGGAAGAGTTTTAGCTACTATTTCTAGTTTTTCCATAATTTTACATATCTCAGAAATTTATAAACTTTTCCTCAAAATCAGATTCTAGTGTAAAAATACATTTAAGTACTACTCTATAATTACACTAAAGAACAAGACATCTTTACCCAATGAGATTCCTTATCTTATCTTCATCTCTTTTAAAACTTCTTCTACAACTTCCTCAACGCTCTCTAAATCAATATTTTCATAACCTTTTTCTATCCTTATTCTTAACTCAGATTTAACTTTATTTACAATCCTCTTTCTTATTTCTTGTATCTCTTTGTCAGCAAGTTCCTTTTCTACAGGGTTTATTTTCTCTCTGTACCTTTTTGCTATATTCCAGCTGTTAATTATCTCTTTGTTGTATCTTTCAGAGATTTCAGGAATATCTATTGCATTTTCCAATATTTTGTGAACCACTGCATTAGAAAGATTAGATACAAACAATGTAAGAAGTTTATTTCTATTCATTTTCTTTCTTCTCCTTTTATATTATCCAGAACAAGCGAGAAAGTTTTATTGAAGATTTCTTTATATTTCAATATAAAACTTTCTTCAATCATATTTCCTTTCAAATCATTTATCTTTATATCAAATAATTTTTCAATTTCTTTTTCAACAATCTCCTTGCTTAATTTTTTATTTTGTATAAACATCAATATTGAAACCATGTTAAGAGTAAGGTAATACTTTTCATCCCCATTTAACATATTAAAATTTTCAATTAAGTTTTTGCTTTTCAGTAAATTCAAATCTAGGAGCTTGTAATTTATTTTTCTTTTTACATTAAATATAATCTTGTTAAGTGAAACACACTTACTTAACATTAAATTGTACAAAGGATCATTAGATAATCCTGAAGAAAGAGTCTTATTACTCAAACAGATTAAATGAGGTTTTATTCCACTAAATTCTTCTATTTCTTTTTTTATTAAACTAATTTCTATACTCTTCTCAGATTCACTTATCAGAAGAATATCAATATCATTGAATCTAAATCCTTTTTCAAGAAAGCTTCCAGTAAAGATTATATTATCTACCTTGACTTTATTTCTTATTCTTTTAACAATCTCCTCTATCAAGTTTACTTTAACTGGTTCAAGTTTCTTTAACCCATAAAAATTGAGTTTAACACTCAATTCTTTTTCACCTAGATGGTTTACTAATGGACTTATAATCACATACTCTCCTGGAATAAAACCAATTCTTCTTTTTGGGAGATATATTTGGTCCATCTTGCTACCTCTGCTTATTCTTCCAATAATAGTTATTTCATTATTTACCATATTACGTAATAGTACGGTACTATATATAAATATTTCGCTTATTTACAAATATTACATTTGTAGCCTGATGATTCTGTATGCTTATTAATCCAATATAGATATCTTCCTTTGGCTGACCGCTAACATCAATATAAAACTGAAGAGCAGGTTTCATAGGTTAGCTGAGAATACGAACTATAAAAGTTTTATTCTACTTTACTACCCATCCCAACTTAACTTTCAATTAAGTACTACTATATAATTACACTAAAAAACAACATTTATAAAGCATAAAACATAGTATATTTCAAGTATAAAATGCACTTTAATTAAGAAATAAAATGACAGAAAACAACCCAAGAACACAAGGAGAAACTATTTTAGCTTTGATCAATGCTATGGGAATTGCAAAAGAGAATATGAAAGCAGGAAAAATAGATTTAGGTTCAAAGGCAGAATCATTTGTAAAAGCAGGATTTGCATTGGAATTAAACTTTCTTGATTTCAATAAAGTTGTTAAAGATTCAGCGAAATATGGTTTTCCAGTAGAAAAAACAATACCTGAATATCTTGAAAGATTCAATGAAAAAGCAGATTATTTCAAAAAAATGTCAGAAGAAATTAAAAAAACATCTTTAAAAGATGTTTTAATGAATTATTTTCCACAAGAATTAAATTATATTGCTCAAAGAAATTAAAATGACAAAACAAATAACAAAAGCAAGTGAATTACAAGGAGTTAGTCCTTTGGAAGAAGTTGAAGTGAAGTACAAGTATCAAAACCATTTAATTTTACCACAAAATGTAAAAGGTATTTATGCTGGAAGCTTTCAGGTTATGGACGATCAATATTTTGTATTATCTACATTAAAAAATTCTGTTATGGAACAAGACAAACAACATGTACTTTCTGAAGTTTATGATATGAGAAAAAATTTCATAACAAAAAACAAAGAAGTTGTTATTGGAAGCGTCAAAAAAAGTGAATCCAACCAAGAACTTGAGAATATTCTTAAAATACATTTAAATAAGCTCACAAACAAAGTTTCATCTCAACTTAAATATAGAACAAGGAAACAATAAAATGACAAATCAAACACCAGAACAAAAAATTCAAGAAACAGAAAAGAAAATAAAAAACATGAAAAGACTTGAAAATGTCTTGCTTGGAGGAGCAGTGTTAGGAGCTGTTACAGCTATAACAGGATTAAAATTTGATAATGAAATATTAGGTGCAACAGTCTCTCTTTCAGGACTTGGAGTAGGAGCTTCTTCTGCAATGGCAGGATTCTACACTATTTTAGACAGACAAGTTTTACAAGAATACTTGAAAAATTACAAGAAAAATAATCCTCCTTTAATTAAATTAGAGCTTAAAGCAGAAGAGCCTTACAAGATAGTATATGATGACAAAGGAGAGAAGAAGTAAAATGACAAACGAAAAAAGCCTAAAATACCTTGAAGGAAAAAAATTTATTTATATTGGAAATGGAGTTTTGGCTGAAATTATAAAAGGTATTTCTTCTACTCTAAAAGATGTTTCTGAAGGAGTATTAGTTTTAGGAGATAAAAAGTATCTCGTAGTTTCTAATGATAAATCCTCTACTGAATTTCCTGATCAAAGAACTCTTGTTTCTCTTATTCAAGAGATGCAAGTAAACATGCAAGAAAATACGCAATTAACTGCTCAATTAAATGAAGCGTATCTTATAAAAAAAGTCCAAGAAATAGAACCTCTTTCTGATTCTTATTCAAGAGAGCACTTATATCAAGATAATTCAAGAAGATCTTTAAACCTGGAATCAGCACTAAAGCATCAGATTAGAATATTCAATAATAACAAGGGAAAGTACTTGAATGTAAATAAACACTCACAAAAACACTAAAATGACAAACCAAACAGAACAGAAAATCAAAGAAAAGAAAGTAAAAAACATAGAGAGACTTGAAAAGGTCTTGATTGGAACAGGCTTATTAGGTGTTGGTTCAATTATGGCAGGAACTATTGTTGATAATGAAATATTAGGTGCATATTTGGCTTGGAGCGGAATTTTAGTAGGAAGTGTTTCTGGAATTGCAGGATATCATATTTCATCGAACCTACAATTTTTAGAAGAATCTTTAGAAGATTACAAGAAAAACAAGGAATATCAAATTGAAGTAGAAAATAAATATAAAGAGGGATTAGAAGATAATCAAAGGTGGACTATAAAATAAAATGGCAAAAAAAATAACCCATCCACAAGACCTTGAAAACATTAAAACTCTTGATAGTGTTAAAGTAACTTATTTTTATGATGATGACTTTGAAACTCCTTTAACTTCAGAGGGTGCTTTTGCAGGAAATTTTCAATTAAACAATGAAAAATATTTTGTTGTTTCAAAAATAAAAGAATCAGTTCAATTCCCAAACAAACTTAGCCTTGCTTCAGGAATATATAAAATAAAAGACAATTCAATAATCCATAGTATAGGTGGACATTTTGAATTTTCTGAGAAAGACGATCACAGTTTAGAAGAAACACTTAAACGCCATGTTCGAATACTTAGCAATTACAAGACAAGACAATTAAATACAAATAAGCAGAATAATTATTAAAATGGCAAGAAAAACCCCTAAATCAAATAAACAAAAAACACTCACAGTAGTTATACCCGCATATAATGAAGAAAAAGCAATAAAGAGAGTAGTTAATTCTATACCTTTAGATAAATTAAAAGCAATAGGTTATGACACAGATATTCTAGTTATAGACAATAATTCCAAAGACAAAACAGGAAAAATTGCAAGAGCAAATGGAGCAAAAGT
>ENA-UPXM01000903-UPXM01000903.1-activated-sludge-metagenome-genome-assembly--contig:-NODE-903-length-41375-cov-5.327953_pt1 | contig 41375 bp, 41 predicted proteins | sample MGYA00238178_ERZ772708 | MGnify/ENA primary metagenome ERZ772708 (study PRJEB29002, sample SAMN05720212) | activated sludge metagenome | isolation source: anaerobic digester from wastewater... | reverse complement strand
TCTTCAGAAATAAAACTCGTATATTTTCCTTCTTCGATGGCTTCGTAGAAAATTTCTACCGCGTAATCAGTCGTTCCGCCACCTGCAGGAGTTTTCCAAGAGATTAAACCCGGATATCGAATGCTTCGTACATCAACACCATATTTATCAAAATAATATTCGCACCATTTTTCTCCCGCCATTTTTGAAATCCCATAAACCGTTGTCGGATTCAAAACCACGTCTTGACCCACATTTTCCTTCGGAATTCCTTTCCCAAAAACCGCGATCGAACTTGGCCAGAAAATTTTCTTTAACAATCCCTCTTTCGCCAATTCACAGAAATGTAATAACGGTTCCAAATTCAGTTTCCACGCAAAAAGTGGCTGTTTTTCGGAGGTTCCAGATAGCAAAGATGCCAAATGATACACCGTTGTAATTTCGTAATCTTTAATTACTTGGCGAACCAATTGAGAATTTGTTACATCCATTCTCTCATAAAATCCTGCAGAAGTCAGGTTTTTGTCCCATCGATCGAGTCCAGACGCAACCACATTTTCAGCACCATGAATTTCCACCAATCTGTTGGTGAGTTCAGTACCAATTTGTCCGAGAGCACCGGTGATAAGAATTTTTTCCGTGTAGGATTCCATATTTTTAGTTTTGATTGCGCACAAATTTAGCAAAATCGAGTAGGATAAGAAATAGTATTTTAAAAATAATTTTTTGGGCGACTATCCCGATCGATATCGGGACCGCCTTCCACTCCCAATCTTTTTGTTCCGCCTTGCTCCACAAAAAGGATTTCCGTTCAAGTCGGGTCGCAAATCTAGTTTTTTAAACAAGTCCTCGAAAAGCCAGACGTTTTTATTATATTTGGTCAAATATCTACGCATGAAAAAGTTTACATTGCTTTTGCTTCTTTTTTCTCAGCTAGTTTTTGCACAGTTTACCGACATTAATATCGTTAAAGAAATTCATGCTAAAAATAAAGGCTTGGTTGTTTCAGCCCATCCTTTGGCAAGTGAAGCCGGCGCAAAAATGATGAAAATGGGCGGAAATGCTTATGACGCCGTGATTGCAACACAAATTGCTTTAGCCGTAGTTTATCCGCAAGCTGGAAACATTGGCGGCGGTGGATTTTTAGTAGGCGTAAAAAATAATGGAGAGAAATTCACCATTGATTTCCGCGAAACCGCGCCCGAAAAAGCTTCCAAAGACATGTATCTCGACAAAAAAGGAAATGCCAATACCGATCTTTCTCAAAACGGCAGATTAGCAGTAGGAATTCCGGGTTCTGTTGCGGGATATTTTGCTACTTTAAAATATGCGAAACTTCCGATGGAAAAACTCATTCAACCCGCCATTGATCTTGCGGAACAAGGGTTTTCTATAACAGAAAGAGAAGCCAATTTGCTCAACCATCAAATGCAATTTTTTGATCAACACAATACCAATAAAACTGTTTTTCAAAAAACGGCTCCATGGAAACAAGGCGATATTTTGGTTCAGAAAGAATTAGCTGCAACTTTAAAATTGATTCAAAAAGAGGGAGCAAAAAGTTTCTATGAAGGCAAAACTGCGGAATTGTTAGTCGCTGAGATGAAACGCGGAAACGGAATTATCACTATAAATGACCTGAAAAATTATAAAGTCATCGAAAGAAAACCGCTTGCTTTTAATTACAAAGGAAATGAAGTGGTTTCCATGCCTTTGCCTTCAAGTGGGGGAATTCTTTTAGCGCAAATGCTGAAAATGGCAAGTTTCGAGAATCTTGAAAAATATCCGCAAAATTCTACGCAAGCGGTGCAAATAATGGTTGAAGCAGAACGTAGAGCTTTTGCTGATAGAGCAGAATATATGGGAGATCCGGAGTTTATTCAAGATCAAACTGCGAGGTTAATTTCTGAGGAATATTTAAAAAACCGCTGGAAAAGCTTCAATAAAAATGCTGCGACACCAAGTTCAGAAGTGGGTAAAATTATCGCGCAACCCAAAGAATCTACCGAAACGACTCACATCTCCATCGTTGATAAAGACGGAAATGCAGTTGCAGTGACGACTACTTTAAACGGACTTTATGGAAGCAAAGTGGTTGTTTCCGGTGCCGGATTTTTCTTGAATAATGAAATGGATGATTTCTCCGTAAAACCAGGTGTTCCCAATATGTTTGGCGCAGTTGGTGGCGAAGCAAATTCCATAAAACCCGGAAAAAGAATGTTGAGTTCCATGACTCCGACCATCGTGTTAAAAAATGGCAAACCCTATATTATTGTAGGAACACCGGGAGGAACTACGATTCCGACTTCGGTTTTTCAATCGATTGTCGATGTTTTAGATTTTAAATTAAGTCCAAATATGACCATCAATTCGCCGAAATTCCACCATCAATGGTTGCCTGAAACGGTGATGGTCGAAAAGAATTTCCCCGAATCTACGATTTCAGATTTAGAAAAATTGAAGTATAAAATAGAAAGAATCTCCCAACTCGGACGAACAGAAATGATCGTAATCGATGAAAAAGGAAATGCTGTTGCGGTTGCAGACGGTCGAGGTGATGATTCTGTGGCAGTACAATAAGCGTATAAAAATGACAGAACAAACCAGATTTAAAGAGAAGCTTAGGAAGAAATTATTATCCATTAAACCAGATTTCAATGATCATGATTTAGAGACCGGGATCGAACGGTTTAAATTGTTTGAAGGGAAAGCCGGAGATCTTATTGTGAAAAAGGGAGAAAGATGCGATACCATTTTTCTCGCCGAAAAATCCATAAGCAGATGTTTTATTTGGGATGAAAATTACGAAGAAAAAACAATTTGGATAGAACCCGAAATGAGTTTTCTTACGGAGTTTAAAAGCTTTAAATCTGGAGAAAAAAGTGGAGCAAACATTCACTTATACGAGGATTCACTCGTGTATCTTATCGAAAGGGAGCAACTGTTTAATCTGTACGAATCTTATCACGAATGGGCTTTACTCGGCATCCTTTTTCTAGAAGAATTTCTGCATTATACCATGGCTTTTTCTCATCAAATGCATTTTAATAATGCTACACAAAATTATAAGCTGATCGAAGAGAAGTATCTTCGGTATTTAAATATTGTTCCTTTAAAACATATTGCCTCTCGTTTGAATATCTCGCCTGTTCATCTTTCTCGAATCAGAAATAAAGCGGCTGAAAATAGTAAAAATTAACAAATGTTTAGTTGATCTTATCAATGAACTCATAAATTTGCCCCTCACAAATGATGAAGAAGAATTACACGATTCTTCTCTTTTTAACTTCTGCAGCGCTCATTTATTTTTGACAAAAACCTATAAATAGCGTTTTTCTGAAAATTATTTTAATAATTAGTCTTCAGAAGTTAATTTCTTTTTATCAAGCAATTTTACTTCACTGATTTTATAGAAAGTCAATTATTTTCCTGCTAATTTTTTCAACATTCCATTAAAAATTAAGCTATGAAAAGGCAGAACGGAATACCAATACAATCTTCCCGACAATCCAAGCGGACGAAAAGTAGCTTCCTGATGCAAAATGCCATCTTTAATTTTGAATTCTAACCAAGCTTCACCCGGAAGTTTCATTTCAGCGAAAAGCAAGAGCCTTTTTTTATCTTTGTCAGCATATAAAACGCGCCAAAAATCTACAGAATCTCCCGCTTCTAATTCAGTCATATTTCGGCGCCCTCTTCGTAATCCGACACCACCAAAAACTTTGTCTAGAAATCCCCTGATTCTCCACAAGAAATCTGCGTAATACCAACCGGTAGTTCCACCAATACTGAAGATTCGATTAAGTGTTGCGGTCTCATCATCGGTTTTTACTTCGCGAATATCTTTGAAGCAGCCTTCATCAGGAACTTCTAGGTATTGCCAAACTTGTCGGGTATGAAACTGACTCGTAAAGGAATCGTACCAACTCGACAATACATTATTTTGCTTAATCTTATCGAACGCCAGTTTGATGGCTTCCTGATAAGAAAAAAGATGAATTCCTAGTTTTTCGGCAAGATCATTTTTGGTAGCAACGACATCTATTTTCATACTGTCGACTAAATTTTGGGCCAGAAAATAACTCGTAGAAGTCACGAAATACAACCAGTACGAAGATAATTTGGGCGTCATCACGGGAACAATAAAAATAGTTCGCTTTAATCCTCGAATTTCAGCATACTGCAAAAGCATTTGCTTGTAAGTTAGAACGTCGGTTCCGGCAATATCGTAATGTTGATTATACGTAAATTCTTTTCCAAGAACACCATTTAAATATTGAATAACATTCCGAATCGCGATTGGTTGACATTTCGTATTCAGCCATTTTGGGGTGATCATGATTGGCAATTTTTCTACGATATCACGAATGATTTCAAAAGAGGCACTTCCGGATCCAACGATTATTCCCGCACGAAGACTTGTTAAGCCATAATTCGAACTTTGCAAAGCTTCCTCTACATTTTTTCTAGATTGTAAGTGCTTTGAAAGCTTTTCCTCATTGATAATTCCCGTTAAAAAGACAACTTGTTGAACCTTTGTTTTTTCTAATGCTTTGCGAAAATTTTCCGCTGAAATTTTTTCTTTTTCCTCAAAATCACCTTCATTGGAAGACATGGAATGGATCAAATAATAAGCAGCATCAAGATCTTGCGGAATATTATCTAAAGTTTTTTCATCTAAAAAATCGTTTTCAATAACTTCTATTTGATCTAAATTATTTTTAAATAATTGAGTACCGAAACGTTTCTGATCTCTCACAGAACATACAATATGGTGACCTTCTTCTAAAAGCTGAATAAGAAGCCTTTTCCCAATATAACCAGTGACGCCTGTGAGAAGTATTTTCATGATGTAAAGTATTTTTCTAAAATGGTAAATCGACTTTCAAAAATAAATCTGACTTTATTTTTCACTAAAGCTCCGCCAAATAAATCTCCAAAAATCCCGAAAGGCATTTTGAAATTTACGATGTCGGTCATTTTTACTTTTCCTGCTTCAATTTCTTCAAAATGATGTTCGTGATGCCACATCGCATACGGTCCGAAACGTTGTTCATCAACAAAAAATTGATGATCTTCTAAATGCGTAATTTCTGTAATCCAATTGGATTTAATCAAAGGTAAAATTCCGATTTTATAGGTGATGATTTGGCCTTTATATGTTTTGGAGGGCGGATTATTGGTGATTTTGAAATCCATTTCCTTGGGTGTAATTTTATCCAAATTAGTAGGAATCGTAAAAAAATCCCAAGCTTTTTCCAGAGAAATGGGTAAAATCTGTTCAGAAGTTAGCGTATAAATCCCGGACTGTTTGGTGATATTAATTTTCATCGGTTGATCTCAATTTTTTTTTATTTTTTAAATATTCAAACACAAGCGTAATTGAATAGAGGAGTGCAAAGCAATAGAAACTGTCTTCCACAGGAATTGTTCCCAACCGAATTCCTAAGTTCTCGGTATTGTCATAAAAAACGACGGGTTTTTCAGAATAACTTCCCGTAAGCGCAGAATTCACAAAAAAGAAAGGAATAAAAATGATGATGAAACTCAAATAAAATCTTTGGGCATATTTCCATTCAAATATAATTTGTAACAGCATTAAAATCGTGAAAATTCCGACGCAAACGAAGGTGTAGATTTTATCATAATTAAAAACGGTAATCAATAAACCCACAAGAAATAAAACGTAGGTGACCCATTTTGTAGTTTTCTTCTCCAATTGAATGGCCGGAAAAAAATATTTGAGCGCATAATGAATAAAAACACTCGCATAAGGAATCAGTAGAAAAAACAACCATTCTTCAAGAGGCAGTTTCAAAATCCTAAAACCGATTAAATATTGATCGTTGAAGCCCCAAACATTTTGGTAGGCAAAATAAATATCCCACAAAATAAAGATGATTCCCACTGCAATGATGGAAGTGAAATACGCTTTCCAATGTTGAATAAAATGCATTCTTTTTTTCTCAAAACTGAAAAGAAAAGGAACGATAAAACTGAATACATCTAAAAGGAGATAATAGTAAGATTGCAAGATTTATTTTTTTGAGGTTGATAATCGGGCTTCTCTGAAATACTTCATCGGTACGAACAACATTCCGAAACATTCACCGTCTTCTTTGCCTAAATGTTTATGATGAATTTTGTGTGCTTTTCTTAAACCTCGCAAATACCAATTGTTGGTGTTGTCAAACCACTTGAATCTGCGATGAATCAAAACATCATGAACCGTAAAATAGGCGATTCCGTACAACAAAATTCCTAAACCCACGAAAAACATCCAATTGATTTCACCGCGTGTTCCGAAGTAAAAAAGCATCATACTGGGAACAGCAAACACCACAAAGAAAGCATCATTCTTTTCAAAAACGTGTGGATATCCCGGTTGATGGTGATCTTCATGCAAAAACCATCCTGCAGAACCGTGCATGACAAACTTATGAGTAAGCCAAGTAACGCCTTCCATCGTAATGAAAACCCCGAGTGTTAAAAAAATATAGCCTACAAATTCCATTTTATAATTTTAAATAATTTTTAATATACAATTTTAGATCATCGTCTTCTGTACTTTTATATGCTCTGGTTAAAAAAGTACGGTCTTCGGAAATATTTTGTGTATATCCCAATATTCGGGGTGCTTTTTCCTGGGTAATCAGTCGCATCAATCTGATTTCTAAATTTCCCGGATCTGATTTTACCGCATATTCCAACGTTTTTTTTCCGTCGTTGAAATACTTCATTTTTTTCAGAGGATTAAAAATATGTTTCGCCATAAAAAATTGTCCTACCGCCAAAAAACCTGCATACAGCGGTTTGTTGGTTTTTTTATAGGCGATGGTCGATTTTTCTATTAAATCTTTCGCTGCCTTTTCTGAACTTTCTCCAGACTTCAGCAAAGTCCTGTATTCATTTAAGTTTTGCGACAACATCATCTGTGAAAATATTAAAAATATAAGGATAATCCATTTTTTCATTAAAGTAAATTCAGATTTTTATTTAAGATCATTTCCCCAAAAAGATACATTTTTCGTGCATTACTCACGCGGATTCTTTTGGTCAAAAGCAATTCGGGCTTTGTTCTTCTAATTTTTTTCAAGAGGTTGAAATAATATTTATACGCCATGAAAACAGCTAATTTACTGGAAATAGGCAACATTTTGATTCCGATTTTTGCGTGTTCAAAATCATTTGCAATATCTTTTTCGATGGTGATTTTATCTTGTTTGGAAAAATTTTTGAAATCAACCCCTGGAAAATAAGTGCGGTTTAAATCGGTAAAATCGGCATTAATATCACGTAAAAAATTAATTTTTTGAAAGGCAGCTCCTAAACTTTGTGCATAAGGTTTTAGTTTTTCATACTCTTTTTCATTGCCATTTACGAATACTTTCAAACACATCAAACCTACTACTTCTGCAGATCCATAAATATATTCGTTGTACTTTTCATCATTCAAATCCTTGATTTCACCTAAATCCATCTTCATCGAATGTAAAAATGCATCCACTAAATGTTGAGGAATTTTTTTTTCGCGCTGTGTAAGACAAAATGAATGCAAAATGGGATTGAGCGAAATTCCATTCTCTTTTGCAGATTCGTAATTCTGCTCAAATTCTGCCATCAGTTTTGCTTTGTCGTAATCATGAAAAGTATCTACAATTTCGTCCGCTAATCTTACAAAACCATAAATATTATAGATGTGTTGACGAATCTCTGGGTGAAAAAGCGACGAGGCTTTATAAAATGAAGTGCTGTATTTTTCAGTAACCATCTTTGAAGATTGCCCACAAAATGAATTGAAAATTTCTAAATTATTCATGATATTAGAATATTTTATTTTGATGTTGAATGATATAATCGGTAACTACTTTTCCAGAAATCAATGCTGGTGGAACTCCAGGTCCCGGAACAGTTAATTGACCAGTATAGAAAAGATTTTTAATTTTTTTATTGCTGATACTTGGTCTTAAAATGGACGTTTGCAAAAGCGTATTTGCCAATCCATAAGCATTTCCACGACAAGAATTGTACCGCTCTTTAAAATCTTGTACTCCAAAACTTTTCTTAAATAGAACCGATTGTCGCAAATCTACGCCGATGTTTTTCTCAATACGATCCATGATCAATTCAAAATATCTATCGTGAATATCTTGGCTATCTTCTAAATCTACCGCGACAGGAATCAGGAAAAAACCAATTTCTTTTCCTTCCGGACATAAATCAGGATCCGTTTTGGAAGAAAAATTCGCATAGAACAAGGGTTTTGTCGGTAATTTCGGCGTGTCGTAAATTTCTTTAGCATGATGCTCAAAATCGGTATCAAAGAATAAATTATGATGCTGAAGTTCCGGCACTTTTTTATCGAATGCTACGTAATATAAGAAGGAGGAAGGAGCGAAAACTTTTTTCTGCCAATATTCTTCGCTATAATTCTTTTGGTCCGTCTGTAATAATTTCTCGGTATGTGCGTAATCTGCTCCTGAAATCACCAAATCGGCCTCGAAAATATGGGTTGTTGTAATAACTCTTCTTGCTTTGTTATTTTCAGTTTCTATTTTAGTAACTTCTTCATTAATATGAAACTGAACTCCTAATTCTTTTGCCAATTTCACCATTCCTAAAGCTACTGCATTAAATCCTCCTTTCGGATACCAAGTTCCCAAACCAAAATCTGCATGGTTCATGAAATTATAAAAAGCTGGCGTATTTTGTGGTTTTGCTCCTAAAAATAAGACCGGAAATTCTAAAATACTTTGCAGTTTCGGATTTTTAATATTCTTCCGCACGGTTTGAGAAATGTTCTGAACGAAAAGTGGCAACCGAACAGCAGTTTCTACACTCACCAATTCTAACAAGGATTTTCCGGGGTTGTAAACCAAATCTTTCATCGCAATCTCATAATTCTTGCGAGAATCTTCCATGAATTTTCTCAGATGTTTTCCACTTCCCGGTTCTACTTCTTCAAATTTAGCAATGATTTTTTCGGGTTCATCAGAAATATCGATGTAATCATCTTTACCAAAAATCACGCGATAACCCGGTGAAAGTTTCTGCAAGTGGTAATAATCTGAAACTTTTTTCCCGAAATCAGCGAAGAAACTCTCGAAAATATCCGGCATCCAATACCAACTTGGTCCCATATCGAACTTGAATCCCTCGATTTCTAATAGAGAAGCGCGGCCTCCAAGTTGTTCGTTTTTTTCTAAAACTTGCACAGAATAACCTGCTTTTGCCATATAACACGCAGAAGCAATTGCAGAAAAACCAGAACCAATAATGACTACTTTTTTCATTTTCATAATAATAGAACAAAAATATACTTTTATTTCTTAAATAGAAAATATTTTTACTAAATTTGTCAAATAAATATTAATGAAGATATGAAAAATACAGATGCATCCCAGCAAAAAATACTCGAGCTCTATTCCAATTATGTTTTGCGGAACAATAAGAAGCCTTTGAATGTTTTTACTTTTTGTGAAGACCATGAAATTAGCGAAACTGATTTTTATTTTTACTACGCAAATTTTGAGAAATTAGAAAGTGATTACTTGCGATTTTTTATGGAGGAAACGCTGCGTTTGATTGCTGAAGAAGAAAATTACCATCAACAAAACGCAAAACACAAAATGCTCTCCTTTTATTATACCTTTTTTGAGCAGTTGACCATGAACCGAAGTTTGGTGATCTATTTATTAGAGTCAGACAAAAATAACCTGCAAAATGTTAAAAAACTTTTGCCATTGAAAAGAGATTTTCAACTTTTTATAAGAAGTTTAGATATTTCTGAACCGATGATGGAAAATACTACCGAAAGTATGGCAAAAATTGAAAGGCTTAAAAATAAAGGCATTGAAGAATTGTATTGGGGTCATTTTATGGCGACACTCAAATTTTGGTTGGATGATACCAGTTCAAATTTTGAAAAAACCGATATTTTTATAGAAAAATCAGTGGATACCAGTTTCGAATTTTTAGAGGTGAAACCCTTGAAGAAATTAGTGGATTTGGGTAAATTTCTCTTTAAAGAAGTTAAAAATAACAGATGAAAACATTAGATAGAATTCCAACTGGCAAAATAGAAAGAGCGAGTAAATTGATTTCAACAGGTGCGAAAATCGGCGTGAACTACCTTAAATATTACGGCGAAAAAATCACCAAAACAGAAGATGAAGCCAAAGGAAACCTTAATAAAAACAATGCTTCTGATATTTACGACGGTTTAAAAGAATTAAAAGGAAGCGCTTTGAAGGTTGCTCAAATGTTAAGCATGGAAAAAAATATTTTACCCGCTGCTTATGTTGAAAAATTTTCCCTTTCTCAATTCCAAGTTCCGCCACTTTCTGCACCTTTGGTTGCTAAAATATTCAAAAATTATTTCGGCAAAAAACCAACCGAATTGTTTGATCGATTTAATCCAGATTCCAGCAATGCAGCAAGTATCGGACAAGTTCATAAAGCCTGGAAAGACGGAAAAGAGTTGGCTGTTAAAATTCAATATCCTGGAGTTTCTGATAGTATTTCATCTGATTTAGCGATGGTAAAACCGATTGCGATGAAGATGTTCAATATTAAAGGAAAAAATTCCGACCAATATTTTAAGGAAGTTGAAGATAAGTTGTTGGAAGAAACAGATTATGAATTAGAATTGCAACAAAGCCTAGAAATAAGAAAAAGTTGCGAAAATTTACCAAACCTGGCCTTTCCAAATTACTATCCTGATTTATCGAACGGGAAAATCATAACGATGGATTGGATGCACGGAAAGCATTTATCAACTGTTTGTGAAGCGAATAAAAATCCAGAATTGGCCAATAAAGTGGGGCAATCTTTATGGGATTTCTACATGTTTCAAATTCACAGTTTGCGAAAAGTTCACGCAGATCCGCATCCAGGAAATTTCTTGGTTTCCGAAGATGGAACTTTAGTCGCCATAGATTTTGGTTGTATGAAAAGCATTCCGGAAGATTTTTATTTCCCTTATTTCGAATTATCTGTGCGCGAAAATTTAGAAAATAAAGCGTTTTTCGACCAGAAACTGTTGGAATTGGAAATCATTAGAGAAGATGATTCACCCGAAGAAAAAGAATTCTTCACCCAGATTTTTTATGAATTGCTCTATTTATTTACGACGCCTTTTCAGCAAGAAAATTTTGATTTTTCAGACAATACTTTCTTTGAAGCCATCGCTGATTTGGGTCAGAAATATGCCAAGAATACCCAAATGAAGGGCAGAAACGCCAATCGAGGTTCGAAGCATTTCATCTATATGAACAGAACATTTTTTGGTTTGTACAGTTTGATGCACGACATTAATTCAAAAAATATCAAGATTAATAATTACAAAAATTTTATTTAAAAGTGATTTTAAACGACGCACAAATAGATCGAGTCATAGAAATGGCGTGGGAAGACCGAACTCCTTTTGAAGCCATCACTTATCAGTTTTCTCTCGCAGAAAAAGACGTGATTGCTTTGATGAGAAAGGAACTGAAAAGAAGTTCTTTTAATTTATGGCGCGCTCGTGTAAATTCTGGTGTCAGTCAAAAGCATCTGTTTAAAAGGAATTCTGAAATTGACCGTTTCCGATGCAGCCGACAGAAAGCCATTTCGGGAAATAAAATCAGCAAACGATAAAAGAGAGATGGAGAAAAAAGTGATCATCATGACTAAAGAGATGATTTTGGAAAGTGAAAAATATTTTCGAATCAAACTCATTAATTCTTTAGCGGGAATTCGACAAGCATCTTTGATAGGTACAAAATCGAAAGATGGACAGGAAAATCTCGCGATTTTCAATTCTGTGATTCATTTAGGAGCAAATCCGCCCTTGTTTGGTTTTATTTCCAGACCCGATGTAGTAGAGCGCGATACGTTAGAAAATATTAAAGAAAGTGGGACTTATACGATTAATTTGATCGACAAAAAGTTAGTGAAAGAAGCACATCAAACTTCTGCACGTTATCCAAAAAATGTCTCTGAATTTGACGCAGTAGGTTTTACACCAGAATATGTAGGAACAATTTTTCCGCCTTTCGTGAAAGAAGCGGAGATTAAAATTGAAATGAAGTTAGAGCAGATTTTGAATATCGAAATCAACCATACCATTTTGGTGATCGGAAGTATTGAATCGGTTCAAATTCCCGAAAATCGTTTAGCAGAAGATGGTTTGGTCAAGCCAGAAAATTTATTGTTAAGCGGTGGTTTAGATGCGTATTATTCGAGCCAGTTTTTAGAGCAAATGCCTTATGCAAAGCCATAGATAAGAAGTTAAATATTGAAAAATATAAGGAAAGAAAATCTCCCTTTCAAGATTTGTCCGGTCTGTAAAAAAGAATTTACCTGGCGAAAAAAATGGGAAAAAAATTGGGAAAACGTCATTTATTGCAGCGAAAGATGCAAACGAAATAAATAAAAAAAAATAACATTCAACCATGAAAAACATAGTGATAATTGGAGCAGGAAAAGGCATTGGACTCAAATCTGCAGAACTCTTAAAAAACGAAAATCTCTACACCATTTCTCGCAATTTAACACCTGAACTGGAAAGTTTAGAAACCACTTTTTTTCAATTGGATGCCTCTAAAAGTGATTGGAGTGATTTATCTTTGCCCGATCAATTACACGGATTGGTTTTTTGTCCGGGTTCCATTAATTTGAAGCCTTTTAATCGATTAACTGAAGAAGATTTTTTAGCAGATTTTCAGCAGAATTTTTTGGGTGCAGTACGGGTTATTCAAAAATGTTTGCCAGCTTTGAAAAAATCGGGTGGTGCAAGTATCGTTTTGTTTAGCACTGTTGCAGCAAAAGTAGGAATGCCTTTTCATACGTCGATTGCGGCGAGTAAAGGTGCGATTGAAAGTTTTGCGAGAAGTTTAGCTGCAGAATTATCCGCAGCGAAAATTCGGGTTAATGTCATTGCGCCTTCTCTTTCAGATACTTCTTTGGCAACAATGCTTCTTTCAACGGAAGAAAAAAGAGAAGCTTCTGCGAAACGCCATCCGTTGCAAAGAATTGGGTCAGCTGAAGACAGTGCGCAACTCGTGGAGTTTCTGCTTTCAGACAAAAGTTCTTGGATGACAGGACAAGTAATCGGTGTTGACGGTGGTTTAGGCACTATAAAACTTTAAAAAAAAACATTAATAATATGGAATTAAATTTAATCATTGATATTTTATCGGAACTCGATACTTTTCAAAAAGCACAGTCTGGAAATCAAACAAGTTTAGAAGATTTTCGACTGTATTTAAACCAAAAAGCTTACGAAAGTGAAACTCCCAGAAATCTTACCCAAAAGTTTGGTTTAGAAGTTTTCGACCTCGAAAATGAAATTGCTAAACAAGTAATTATGTTGGGACGATATTCTAAGCATTTGATAAAGAAGTCTTTAGAGAATCATCCCGATTTGGTGAATGAAGATTTTACCTACCTTTTTAGATTGATGGATTATCCTTCGCTGACGAAAATGCAATTGATTGAAAAAAATGCCCACGAAAAACAAACCGGTATCGAAATCATCAAAAGGCTTGTAAGAAACGGTTTATTGGTTGAAAGTCCAGACGAAAATGACAAAAGAAGTACCCGCATTGCAGTCACCGAAAAAGGAAAGAAGGTTTTTACAGAATCGATGCAAGATATCACCATGGTTTCGAAGATTATGTGTGGAAAATTAGATCAAGATGAAAAGGAAACCTTATTGGTCTCTTTAAAAAAATTAAACACTTTCCATCATACGGTTTATACAAATCTCCGAAATGAAGATCCTAAGAAATTATTGAAAATGGTGGAGAATGAAGGATAAAATAAGTGTTTTTTGGTTTCGAAGAGATTTAAGATTATCCGATAACCACGGTCTTTTTATAGCTTTGGAAACTTCTGAAAATGTTTTGCCCATCTTTATTTTTGATACAGATATTTTATCAAAATTGGAAAATAAAGAAGATAAAAGGGTAGATTTTATCATGCAAACTTTGCAAACACTCAACGAATATCTCGAAAAATCCGGCAAAGCAATCCAAATTTTTTATGGAAAACCTTTAAATGTTTTTAAAGATTTAATAAAAAATTACAAAATTGAAAATGTTATTTGCAATGAAGATTACGAACCTTCGGCGATTCAAAGAGATTTAGAAATCGCAGAATTTTTAAATGAAAACGGCATTGATTTTTTAACTTTTAAAGATCAAGTTCACTTTCATAAAGATGATATTTTAAAAGCAGACGGAACTCCATATACGATTTACACGCCTTATTCGAAGAAATGGTTACTACAATATAATGATGGTGAAAGGGAGTTTTATCCTAGTGAGAAACTCCTTCATCATTTTATCGACGTTGAAAAACAAGATCTTTCTTTAGAAAAAATAGGTTTTATAAAAACAAATTTTCATTTCGAAATCCCTAAAATTAATAGGGAAATTATAAAATCGTATCACGAAACCAGAAATTTTCCGACGACTAAAACTTCTGAAATGAGTGTTCATCTGCGTTTCGGAACAATAAGTGTAAGAAAATTGGCTCATGAAGCAGCGCAACTCAATGAAACTTATTTGAAAGAATTGATTTGGCGAGAATTTTTTATGCAGATTTTGTATCATTTTCCGAAAGTGGTACACGAATCTTTTAAGAGAAAATATGACCAAATTTTGTGGCTTTATGATGAGGAAAATCTAAAAAAATGGCAAGAAGGAAAAACTGGTTATCCTATTGTTGATGCGGGAATGCGCGAACTCAATGAAACGGGATTCATGCACAATCGTGTTCGAATGGTTTGCGCAAGTTTTTTCACCAAACACCTTTTAATGGATTGGAGAATCGGCGAAGCTTATTTTGCAGAAAAATTAATGGATTATGATTTATCTGCGAATAATGGAAATTGGCAATGGAGTGCAGGAACCGGTTGCGATTCAGCGCCTTATTTTCGAGTGTTTAATCCAGAAGAGCAGCAAAAAAAATTCGATCCAGCGTTTAAATATATCAAAAAATGGATCAAAGAATTTGGAACAAAAGAATACCCAAAACCGATTGTAGAACACAAATTTGCACGTTTAAGAGCACTTGAAACCTATAAAAAAGGATTGCAGGAATAAGGTGATGATTGTGATAAGAATCGATTTAGACTAAAATCTTTAAACTTTTAGGCAAAACTTTAATGTGAATAGGAGAGGAGATTTCGTTGTATTCACCGTCTAAATGCCAATCTTTGGTATTCACGCTAAATTCAATTTCTGGAACTGAAAGATAGGAAACATAGCGATCTTCCTTTAAATTTTTTGAAAACATTCTTGCCGCGAAAATAGCTCCATAATACATCGGAAATTTTTTCACCAAAACAATTTCGGCTAAACCATCAACGGTACTTGCATGTGGAGCGATATAGGCATTGTTTCCGAATTGACGCGTGTTTGCAACATTCAACATTAAATATTCGCCATCGTGTTTTTTAAATTCTTCTGATTTAAATTGAACCTGAATTGGTTTGTAATTGAAGAAAGTCTTGATGGAAACTTTAATGTAATTGGTAAAACCTCGACTTGTTTTTTCGAATTCTTTGACCACTTTTCCGTCGAAACCGGTTCCAGAAACATTAATTGAAAGTTGATTATTCACTTTAAAAGTATCGATTTCGCGAAATTGAAAAGCTTCTATTTTAGCGAGAAGGTCGTCTAAATTTTTAGTAAAATTGGTTTCATTCGAGAAGCCATTACCAGAACCTGCAGGAAATATAGCAAGAATTTTCCCTGTATTGATGAGGCTTTTTGCCACCGAAGAAATGGTACCATCTCCACCAACTGCTACAAAAATATCGGTCTTCTCAAAATGATCACGAACGAAATTTTCAGTTCCGTGAAGCGATTCTGAGATATAAAAATTTGCATTTTCGACCTCTTTTTTTAGTAAATCAACAAAAGGCTGATAATTTTTTTTAGCAGAATAAGGATTGATGATAAAAGCTACATTTTTCATGGTGTGCAAAAATAAACAAAGCAACGGATTAAATCTGCTTTCTTTGTCATTATTATATTCCCAACCGTTTTTTAAATTCGCTTTTCAATATCGTTTGAATGGCGGAAAAAGGAACTTTAATTAAAACCGGACCCGCTGCATAAGCCGTAATTTCATATTGATTATAAAGGAAATACAGGTGATCCTGGTCAAAATAAAAATTATCGTTGAGTGGAATTTCTTTAACCAAAAGCATTTCTGATTGACCGTTCTCCAAATCATTCTTTAAAAAGTGATCCATTAAAATTTTACTCCATATTTTCGGATTTTTGTCGGAAAGTACATCAGATAATTGAAGTGTTTTTTTGGTTTGAAGATCAAAAACTTTATAAAATTCATAATAATATCCATGAGCTCCACCTGTAAATCCATCTCCGGAATACTTTATTGTCAGTAAATCATTTTTATTGGAAAAAATGGTCATGTCTGAATTGTTATTCCATGTTTGTTTAAAATCGGGTTTCCAACCTTGCAGTCCATCTTTTGTTTCTTGGTAAAATTGAGATTTTTTAGCCTGAAGTTCCTTTAATAAATGAGCCTTAGAATAATTGGTCGGGTGAATTTCTGTTTTGGAATAAATAGAATCTAATAAAATAGAATCTTTTATTTGAGGAAAAACCAATAATTTGGATTGAAAAGCGGCTGTAACATTTTCATTAATTTTCAATGAATCATCAATCTGTACCGAATCAATTGCGAATTTTTCAGGAAGGGAATCATTGATTTTTGTGGTTCCAGAAGTACCTTCATGCATTTTCTTTGCTTTATTGCAACTCATTGCAGCGAAGAATAGAATGGTTAATATGGCGAATAAATTTTTCATTTTTAAATTTAATCAAAATTACTTGTTTAAAAAAATGTTCGGGATGGATATCTTTAACGAAAAAGACCGCGAATTTTATTTTTTAAGGATTTTTTTCCAAAAAAAAACTGCTCAAAAATTTGAACAGTTTTATATGATTATTTCAAAAAAATATTAGACATCAATTTTAGCGTAGATGGCATTTTTCTCAATAAATTCTCGTCTTGGTGGTACTTCATCGCCCATCAACATAGAGAAAACGTTGTCTGCTTCTGCTAAACTTTCGATTGTAACTTGTTTCAAAATTCTGTTTTCAGGATTCAAAGTTGTTTCCCAAAGTTGTTCAGGATTCATTTCCCCCAAACCTTTGTAACGCTGAACTTCAACACCTTTTCCGTCTGGAGCCATTTCTAAAGTGATTTCTTCACGCTCTTTTTCATTGTACGCGTAAATCTTTTTGTTTCCTTTTTTCAAGAGATATAATGGCGGTTGAGCGATATAAATGTATCCGTTTTCGATTAATTCCTTCATATATCTAAAGAAGAACGTCAAAATCAAAGTTGAAATGTGAGAACCATCGATATCCGCATCGGTCATGATCACTACTTTGTGGTAACGTAGTTTTGCCATATTCAAAGCTTTGGAATCTTCTTCTGTTCCTACAGAAACTCCAAGTGCAGTGTAAATATTTTTGATCTCTTCGTTGTCGTATACTTTATGAACCATTGATTTTTCAACGTTCAAAATCTTACCTCTTAATGGCAGAATTGCTTGAAAATGACGATCTCGACCTTGTTTCGCAGTACCACCTGCAGAATCTCCCTCGACTAAGAACAATTCAGAAATAGCGGGATCTTTGGAAGAACAGTCAGACAGTTTTCCAGGTAATCCACTTCCTCCCATTGGAGATTTACGTTGAACGAGTTCTCTTGCTTTTTTCGCAGCTTGTCTTGCTTTTGCAGCCAAAACTACTTTCTGAACGATGAGTTTTGCTTCATTTGGATTTTCTTCCAAAAAGTTGCTCAACATTTCTCCCACGATTTTGTCAACCGCACCAGAAACTTCGGAGTTACCCAATTTTGTTTTGGTTTGCCCTTCAAACTGAGGTTCCATCACCTTTACAGAAATCACAGCAGTTAAACCTTCACGGAAATCGTCACCGGTAACTTCTACTTTTTCTTTTGCAGGAAGTCCTAATTCATCGGCAAACTTCTTCAAAGTTCTTGTTAAAGCTCTTCTAAAACCAGCAAGGTGAGTTCCACCTTCATGGGTATTGATATTGTTAACGTACGAATGTAAGTTTTCGGTGTAAGAAGTGTTGTATCTCATCGCAACTTCTACAGGAATATTATCTTTTTCACCTTCCATGAAAATCACATTATTCATGATGCTTTCACGGTTTCCATCGATGTATTCTACGAATTCTTTTAATCCACCTTCAGAGAAAAACAGATCTTGTTTAGCATTTCCATCTTTGTCTTTTTCTCTTTCATCGGTTAACGTAATTTTGATGCCTTTGTTTAAATAAGAAAGCTCTCGCATTCTATTCGCTAAAGTATCGTAATTAAAGATTAATTCCTGAAAAATGGTATCATCCGCTTGAAAGAAAACTTCGGTTCCACGTTCTGTTGTGGTTCCAATTTCAGCAACTTCTGCAAGTGCTTTTCCTTTCGCATATTTCTGTTGATAAATTTTACCATCTCTGTTAACGGTTGCAATCAAGGAATTTGAAAGGGCATTTACCACAGAAACTCCAACTCCGTGAAGTCCACCGGAAACTTTGTAAGAATCTTTATCAAATTTTCCACCAGCTCCAATTTTCGTCATTACAACTTCCAATGCAGATTTTTGCTCCTTTTCGTGCAGGTCTACAGGAATTCCACGGCCGTTATCTTTTACAGAAATACTTTCACCTTCATGAATTGTTACGGAAATAGCGTCACAATGTCCCGCCAAAGCTTCATCAATCGAGTTATCCACAACTTCATAAACCAAATGATGCAAACCTCTTATTCCTACATCACCGATGTACATTGAAGGTCGCATTCTTACGTGTTCCATTCCTTCTAAAGCCTGGATGCTACTCGCTGTATATTCTTTTTGACTCATAATATTTTTTATTTGTTGAAGTCTTAAAACTCCAACATTTTCAATGAAATTTAAATTAAAATGATACTGTAATTTCTGTCTTTTTTATCTTTTCAAAAGACTCACAAATATACTGAATTTCGACGTACTATCAAAGTTAAGGAAGTCATAAAATTGCAGTTCTGTTGCCAAAAAAAATCCTCAAAAATTTGAGGATTTGTATTTATTTAATGGTTTCGCGTGGAATTAAACTAAAGTTGCCTGAACTTTAATTTCGGTATTTAATAACTTCGAAATTGGGCAGGTTTTTTCTGCATCTGCAACCAATTCATCAAACTTTTCTTTTGAAATTCCAGGAATATTAGCAATTAGCGTTAAACTGGATTCTGTGATTTCGCCTTTTGTAGGATCTAAATTAATCACGCATTTCGTTTCTAGATTTTCTGCTTTAAAACCTGCTGCATCAATTTTAAAAGACAAAGCCATGGTGAAACAACCAGCGTGTGCGGCTGCAACCAATTCTTCAGGATTTGTTCCTACTCCTTCTTCAAAACGGGAATTGTAGGAATATTGAGTCTGATTCAAAGTAGTACTTTGCGTGGTCAAATTTCCTTTTCCTTCTTTACCTGAACCTTGCCAAACGGCTGTTGCATTTCTTTTCATGACGATATTTTTTTAGATTTTACGTAAGTTTCATCAAGACAATATCGTCAATTTTTTCCACTTTTACCAGATTATACTTGGTTAAGTTTTTAGCGGCTTTGTCCCATTTTTTACCAGAAAGTTCACTTTTCACTTTTACGAGTCCTAAAGTCATTGGTTCTTCCTGACTTTTTAGAATTTCTAAAACCTTTTTTTCGTCTTCATCCAATTCGAAAGTTGGCGCTGCTTTTTCCGGTTTCATTTGCGGGAAGAATAAAACTTCTTGAATGGAAGGATTGTTCGTCAAGAACATAATCAAACGGTCCATACCGATTCCCAAACCTGAAGTTGGCGGCATTCCGTATTCTAAAGCTCTGAGGAAATCTTCATCAATAAATCCGGTCGCTTCATCGTCGCCTTTTTCAGCGAGTTTTAATTGTTCTTCAAAACGTTCTCTTTGGTCAATCGGATCATTTAATTCTGAATAGGCATTTGCGATTTCTTTTCCGCAAACCATTAATTCAAAACGTTCTGTTAAACCTTCTTTGCTTCTGTGTTTCTTTGTTAATGGGGACATTTCGATAGGGTAGTCGGTAATAAAAGTCGGCTGAATAAAGTTTCCTTCACATTTCTCGCCAAAAATTTCATCGATCAATTTTCCTTTACCCATTGTTTCGTTCACGTCAACTCCAATGGATCTCGCAAAATCAAAAAGTTCCTGCTCCGATTTCCCAGTGATATCAAAACCTGTAAATTTCTGAATAGCTTCTGTCATCGAAACTCTTGGATAGGGCGCTTTCCAACTGATGATATGTTCGCCAAAAGTAGAATCTGTGCTTCCGTTCACTTGAATGGCAGAAAATTCCAACAATTTTTCTGTGAAATCCATCATCCAGTTGTAATCTTTGTAGGCAACGTAAATTTCCATTGCTGTAAATTCAGGATTATGAGTTCGGTCCATTCCTTCATTTCTGAAGTTTTTCGAGAATTCATAAACGCCATCAAATCCACCAACAATCAATCTTTTCAGATACAATTCATTGGCAATTCTTAAATATAATGGAATATCCAAAGCATTGTGATGCGTGATAAATGGTTTTGCCGCTGCTCCACCTGGAATTGCCTGTAAAATCGGAGTTTCAACTTCAAAATAACCTGCGTTGTTGAAGTAAGTTCGCATCGCATTGAACAATTTTGTTCTTTTAATGAAAACTTCTTTCACTTGAGGATTTACAATTAAGTCAACGTAACGCTGTCTGTATCGAAGTTCTGGATCATTAAATGCATCATAAGTCACTCCGTTTTCATCCGTTCTTGGTTGCGGAAGTGGGCGCAAAGATTTGGTTAGAATTTTGAAATTCGTAACTTTTACCGTCATTTCACCAACTTGGGTGTTGAACAATTCTCCTTCAATCCCGATGATGTCTCCGATATCTAAAAGGTGTTTGTAAACGTCGTTATAAAGCGTTTTGTCTTCACCAGAACAAATTTCGTCACGGTTAAAATACACCTGAATTTTACCTTCCGAATCCTGAAGTTCAGCAAAACTTGCTTTCCCTTGAATTCTTCGGCTCATCAATCGGCCTGCAATGGTAACTTTTTTCCCTTCAACAAAATCTTGCTTAATGGTTTTAGTTGTTTCTGTAATGGTATATTCTTCGGCCGGAAAAGCGTTGATCCCCATTTTTTCTAGGGTTTGTAGCTTTTCTCTTCTGATGATTTCCTGTTCTGATAACTGCATTTTTCTTGCTTTTTAAGTCCGCAAATTTAGTGATTTTTTATCTGAAATGATAGGGTTTATTAACAAAAAATACACCCAAAAGTCACTGTCTTCCAAAGTGTTTTTTGATAGCATTGTTACAAAATTAATAGGTGATAAAAACATTGGTCTTCACCAAAGGCAAGATCATATTGATCTGATCTTGAAAAAGATTCATTTTTTGAACATGAAACAATCATCAAATTCAATTTTTTTGAAAACGAAAAGATTATTGCAATTTATTATTTTGCAACAACTGAATGCTAATATCACGAATCATGCATTGTCTAAAACTTTTTTCATTTCATTTTATTTTTAGGAAAATCAATAAATCAAAGGGAAAAAACCTACCATAATTTGTAACATGGACTGCTTCAATTTTTCTAAATCAAACTTCTTTGGTGGCAATTTGTGTTTTCTAATACAATCTTTTGTAATTTTAAATTCTGAAAACCAAAACCATGAAAAAACAAGAATTAGAAATTCAATCGATCGATTTTACGGAGTTTTCAAATAAACTGAAAACGAAAGGTGAAAGTAAGGAAACTTATCTTCACTTGCTGAAAACTACTTTAGAAGAATTACCGAATTTTGCAATTGGTCCTTATTATTGGTTTATACCCGATAATACAGATATGTCAATTATTGACAGCAGTGATAATATACATGAATTAACGCCCTTCAAAAAAGACGAATGGAAAAAATATTATCCTAATTTTTTTGAACGAATAATGGCGACCGAAGATTACCAGTATTTCTTGGGTTGTACCGTAATGATGTTGGATTTTTTAGAGAAAATTGATGCGAAAGAAAGACAAAATTATAAATTCAGCATCTATTGTAGAATGGAAGATAAAAAGAAAAAACTGAGATGGACGTTGATACAATTTCCTAAAATTATTTATAATGAGGAAGGTCGCGGTGTAAGTGGAGTAGTAATGGTAACCGATTTAGGGATTTTTGAAGTCATTAATAAACCGAGAATGACCATTATGAACATTTCTAATGCAAAACACCCGTATTATTTGGCGATTTTGGAGAAGAAAAAAATTGAAAATTTAGATATTCCCAATATTTCTAGAAGAGAACGTGAAGTTTTGGCGTGCATCATCAATGGGCTCAAAACACCAGAAATTGCAGAAAAACTCTTTATTTCTTACCACACTGTAGAAAACCACAAACGAAATCTTCGGATAAAAACGCATTGTAAAACTTCCGGCGAATTGGTGAATTTTGTGCTCCAAAATCAATTGATGTAAATATCTTATTTAATTCATTGCCCATTCAAAATCAATATCAATGAATCCGTGAATGATGTTATCTGTTGAAAATTCTGGAAATTGTTGCCAATGTCCTTGTTTGTAATTGGTAGAAATCAGCGTGAAATGTTCGTCTGATAAGGGTAATTTTTTAAAATTCAGTTCGTGGTAAAAATAAGAAACTGTGTTGAAAGACAAAGTATAAATTTTCCCTTGAACTAAAGGAAAATCTACAAAAATCTTGTGATAATCTTTGATGTTTTCTATTTTTAAAGAATAGGTCGCAATTGGCAACCTTGTTTCGGTGTCCCACATCGTGATTCTTTTGATACCCAATTCTGGATTTTTGATGTTGATGGATTTTATTTTTCCGCCAGATTTTGCCAAAAAAGTTTCACCCATTTCCCAAGGTCCTGTATTTGCTATTTTTATGGGTAATCCGGAACTATATAAAGCCGTTTGAAAATAATTCTCTTGCGAACCGAATGAAAATCCACCTTTAAACATCATACAACCTACTGTAAAAAACAAAATAACAATCGATGCGTAAAAAGGAAGTTGGATTTTGGTTTTCATCGTCTTTTTTATTTCAATTAGTAGTCAATTTCGTTGATGCATTTTATCTTTTTAATATCCAATTTTTCAAACCGACTATCTTTGAGAACAAATGCCTGAAGAATTTTTAATTTGGGAGTATTATTGGTAACTACCGCAACAATTTTTTCGTCTGGATAAGGATTTTTTCTTGAACAACCGGAAACTCGTACTTCTTGATTTTTGAGGACATTTGAGAATTTCAAAACCTCAATCACCGATTTGGTTTTGGTTTCAGGATTCACCATTTTTTCAAAAATCACTACGCGAACATTTGCTTTTCTAAAGACTTCAAAAGCCAAATAATACGGCGCACTTTCTGATATTTCGCCTAAAATAATACCTTGTTCATAACGAAATCCTTTCAAAAGAGACAAATCTTTTTCGGTGACGAATTTCTTTTCTAAAAGTGAAGAAAATTCATAGGAATATTTGCCTTGCGAAAAACAAAGTTGTGGGATGAAGAATAGAAAAATAATGGAGTATTTCATTTATCTTCTTTTCATTATTTCTTGTATTTGGTCTCTCAATTTTTGGGCACCTGCATCCATAGTTGTGGTTTTCTTCTTTCCATCTTTATCAAAATTACAATTCAGATCGATGTCTTTTATTTTTTTGAAATAGTGAAGATTTTTTTCGCTGATTGCCTTCGCATAATTGGTTCCGTTTCTGGCATTTATTTGTTCTAACTGCGTTTTCAGTTCATTCAATTGGTTGATGGCGATGTTGTAACATTGTATTTTATTATTCGCGATGGTTTTTAATTTTTCGCCATAACCACTGTTGTTATTATAAATGTAAAGCGAATATTCCTGGCTGCAAATTCTTTTCTCTAATTCTAACCGATCCGTCACCACTTTATCTATCACATCCATAGCCATTGCTCCAAGACGAAGACCTTCTCTACTTTGTGCACTACCACCAGCTTTTAAGAAATTATTTAAGTTTTTTTCTTTATCCAACATTTGGCGTTTGTGTTGAACCAAAGCTTCGGCTGCTTCGCAATTTTTTTTCGGATCATTATTACCTTGATATTCTAGATCTTTTTCCTTTTCTCTTATTATTTCTTCATTGGTGGCAATAGCTTCTTGCATTTCATCACCAAAATCACGGCCATCAAAACATTCATTTACGTCTTCTATTTTTTCTATTTTCACAAAATGTTTGTCGCTTTCTACCGCCAAAGCAATCATCGTATTTCCCATGCTATCTTTATAATAACCTGTACCAAAAGCTCCGATGTAATCTTTTATAGAAATTCTCTGCGCATGATACGCACTAAACAAATATTTTTTGCTGCTTTCTGTACTTCCTTCAATTCTGTACGGAAGTGTCGGAAGATTTTGACTCGTAAATGGTTCTCTATAGGGTGAAGTAAGTGCATTAGGATTGTTGAGTACAAAATTGGTAATCATTCCGTAAGGAATGTCTTCTGGCGGTAATTGTGCGAAAAACGTTTTTTTTCCTTCTTTACTTACCCGGAAGGTGAATGATTCGCCGATTTTAGAAATAATCATCATATCAAATCCGGGTTGTGGATTTGCCATTCCGTCGCAACTTTCTTCTCCACGAGACATAAATTGCGCAACATACCCATCTTTGGTATTGATGTAGAAACAACCTCTCATTACTTTCCCATAAGTGTTGGAATAATATTGAAATTTTTTATCGAAACAGATTTTTCTATTTCTTTCAATTCTTCTCGGGACATGGTTTTTGAAAACCGAATTGGCGCCAATCAAATCACCATAAAAAGAACACGTTGTTGGGGAACGCCGACAAATTGAGTCCAATTTCGCTTGGTCTTTTCGTCTTTGCGCTTCTGTATAAGGACCTTGTGCAAAGGTAATTTGCAGAAAAAACAAGGTGATAAGAAAAGAAAATAGGGTTTTCATTTTTTTTAGATTTTTACGATTTTTTCTTCACGGTAAAAAATAACCAAATTCTGTGTGAGTCATCTGGATTACCTTGATAAGCACTAGAAACAACAGTACCTCCTCTTGCCGTAGAAACAGAATAATACCCATCTGTTTTAACGAGCATCACTTCTTCTTTTGAAGGAATATCTTCCAAATAGAAATATACGATCTTCTTTTCAGTCATTCTTAAATGATCAAAACTTGCAAAATCATTATCTTTATGGGCATTCTTCATAACGCATTCCACCACGGCGACAATACGTCTTTCTTTAACTAATTTTTCAGAAACTCGAACCGAAATTCTCTTAATATAATTGTTAGAATCAACTTCTCTATTATCACCATAGTAACTATTGGAACGATGAAAGGCATTGTCCCCAGCAAAAATATCAAACAAGTTTTTCTGATTTAGATCTGTTTTGATTGGCGGGACATTAACGTTTATTTCTCCATTTGCATCTAATTCTCGAAAAGTCACATTTACTTCTCCCCAAGTTTGTCGGCAATCGTTATTATCAATGGTATTTCGGGAAGCTTCTGCTATTGCGATAGAATTTAAGGAAAATTCGTAGGAAACCAATTGGTCTTTTGCAGCATCGTCTTTTTCTTTTTTTCCAACTTCTGTTTTTATAATTTTTTTGGTTTCTAATGCTTTCACTTTTGTTGGCATAAGTTGCGCCCAACAAATCATTTGAAAACATAAAAATGCAATTAATGTAACTGGTTTTTTCATTGTTGGTTTTTTTATGAATAAATGTCTTCCTTTCTAAAATTTTCTAAAAAAATGTTTGAACAACCGATTTTTTAGCCCCGATAGAAGCGGCATCCTTTTTCTTGCGAGGGGAAAAGCCAAGGAAGAAAAAGATACAGCGGATAGCGGGAAATAGCTTCAAATGAATCGTGAATTATTTAATCACCACAAATTCCACTCTTCTATTGAGTTTTTTGTCGTTTTCAGAAGTGTTCGCATTCAACGGTTCGGTTTCGCCTTTTCCGAAAGTTTCTAGTCGGGAACTGGATATTTTGTATTTGGTTTGAAAATATTGGGCAACTGCTTTTGCTCGGTCTTCGGAGAGTTTTTGGTTGGCTGCATCGTTTCCATCTCTATCGGTGTGTCCTGTAATACTCACATGTACAGAGGGATTTTCGGCGAGAACTTTTCCTAATTCATCTAAAATTTTGAAACTTGCGGGTTTTATGGTTGCTTTATTTACATCAAACAAAATTTCGTTGGTGGTGAAACTTCCTGTTTCCAAAAGTTTGTGGCGTTGGTCTTCACCGGCTTCTGCCAATCGCAGATTGGTGATAAAATATTTGTCTTTTGTGTTTTTGTAAGTCCCGATAAAGAAAATAATCTGGTTGTAATTTGCTTCACCAAATGCGGTTGGCAAATCCCAATATTTTTTGCCATCTATATACATACGGAAGCGGTTTTTTTGGCGCCAAACTTGTACACGAACGGTGTTGTTGGATTTATTAAATTCAGGTACAACTACTACATTTTTCATGATTTCCTTTTTTTCGGAAATTACAGAAATGTTGCTATTTCCTGTTGTTCCTGCTAGGGAATTTGCTGGATCTACACCAAATATCATGGCTTCTTTTCGTTTAAAGGTAGTGTTCCAAATATCATCTGCTTTGGTGATTTTTTCGGTAAAAACAACGTTTAAAGATGTAGAGTAATAATTAAAATTTTCGGTGGTGGTTACATCGAATTCAAAGGTGAAATTTTCGGGCAATTTGGTGATATTATTGGGTGAGAAACTTCCTTTATCGGAAATCTGCAACCATTTTTTGCCGTTGAAATTTTGTATTTCTCCGCTGCTGTTGGTGAACCAATTGACAGGGAAATCTCCTTCTGCATCTTGACTAAATTTTTCTTCAAAAATCACTTTGCTTCCTGGGACAAAATCCGAATTTTTATTCGTCCCGATTGATGAAGAGGAAGATGAACTACTATTGGTGTTTGTTTTTTTGTTGTTCAAAATCGCATCCATACCTTCATTGGTGGTTTTGGCGGCTTTTTGTTCTACTTTATTTTCGATGGCTCTTTCAGTAGATTTTTGGGCTTTTTTTGCCAATTTTTCTAAGAATTGCGCGTTGGAAAAGGAGAAAAATAGAACTAAAACGGTGGTAAATATGGTTTTCATGTTTATTTTATTTTTTAAAATGGTTTTTATTATTTCAATTAAATTTTTAGGATCCGTAAGTTGTTTGTAATGCATCTAAAACCTGAGTTGCGGTATACGACCTACCTCGTAAAAAGGTAGAAACATCATTTCTGGAAATGTTTAGATGTTTGCCTATTTTGGCTAATTCTAAAGCCGTTCTTGCATCTGTAGAACTAAAATATACATTTTTGAAAGCTACTAAAATTTCGATTGGTGCGGGTTCGAAAACCATTAATCCATCTGCATAATTAAAATTTCTATCCACACTTCCACCCATTCTAGAACGCATTAGCGTTTGTAAAACTTGGCTAAGTTTTCCTCTATTAAAAGATCTTAATTTTCCATTTAATAAAATACAAACTTCTCTGCAATTGGTTGCTAAACCACCATAACCAATAGCATCAATCGTTTCCGAATCATTGGGTGAAAGCGTTAAAAGTACATCTACAATTTCACCGGGCATTTCGGTATATTTTGCTCTGATGATACTAACCATATCATCAAGCCTAATTCTATATGTTTCTTTTACGGCTCTTAGTACTAAATTTCTTGTAAAGGTACATCCTTCGGAATTTTTGAGTAAATGTGTCGTTTCCAAGGCGGTTTTTCCATCCATTTTTAAGGTTTCAGTTATTTCCCAAATAGTATAACCTGCGGTACACAATGCACCTACATTTTCGCTATCAGAGACACTTGGTTTCATCGAGTGATACACTTCCGGTGCGGTAGCATTTTCTTTTTTCAGCATTGCAGCAATTTCTTTGGACGTTTTTCCAGAAATCCTTAGGTTTTTTGCATTAGCTACAGTTTCAGGGCTTAATTTCCTTACTTTAGGTAAATCTGGTTTTGCTGCGACATCACCATTGGGTTTAATGAGGTGTTGCGCATTAGAAATGGAAAATATTCCTAAAAAAAGTAAAAAAAAGTAATGTTTTATTTTCATTTTGTTTAAGGATTAGGATTTTGTTTGATGAAATGTACTCTGAAGTCTTTGAAAATTCCACCAGAAGCCAAGGTTGTATTATCAGGACTTCCTATTGCACGAAAAGGACCGATGCTAAAAAATGTAGCCAATTCTGTATAAGGAAGTCTGATGATTTCTTTTCTTGCCATTTTTACATTGGATGAAAAATCTGATGAAAAATCTCCGGATTTATGAGCAGAAGCCAAATCGATTTCAAATTCTACAAAAATTCGGTTTTCGGTAAGTGCATAAGAATTCACCAAAAATACATCGCCAATTTTTTGAGTAGCCGTTTTTTGTACAGCGGTGGTAATTTCTGGCACCGGATTGTTGCTGAAAACGTAATTTTGAAGTGTGTTTTGAGAATTGAGCGTAGGAACATTGAAAATGGTTGCTACAGTATTTGTAGGATTTTCTGGATTTTGCAGGGTTCTGTCGGCAATTTTTATTGGGCAATATATATATTGATTGTCGGCTGTTTTTTCCACCATTCTCATTTTTATACTTCCAAAAAATCTTTTACAATCGTTGTTTTCAATAGTGGTAGAAATTCCTCCAAACCCAATATTAGCATATCCTGCTTGTACAATTTTTATAGAAAGAATTTTTTTAGTTCCTAGTTTTTGATAAAAATTAGGATTTTCACCCCAAAAAATGAGGGTGCTATTAAATTCATCATCAAAAGTAATGTAGGCAAGATAATCTGGCGCTACTTTCATCGAAATATATTGTGGATTTGCGAATGGCATTACAAAATTATTAACTTCTTGTGCATATTTCGCTACACTTCCTGTGAAACCATTTCTTTCGTAAAACGCAATCCAATCTGGACGATTGGTAGTAGGTAATGTAAGGGAAATGTGTTTTTGAGGAACTATTTGTTTAGCAACAGTAGTATTTATTTGAGCAAAAAATGGACTTGTGAAAAATAAAGCGAAAAGTAAATTGAGAATTTTCATTTTTTTTAATTTATCGAACGTTATACATTAGATTACCTTCATTATCAATATAAAATTGAGTGAAATAGACTTCTACATTGGGAATCCCAAGAAGAGCACGGTTGGTTGTAATTCCTTCCATCAATTTATTAGAAATATCATTGATGGTTTCAGGAGTATTAAGATATTCGGTAATTTTTCCAGAAAATAAATCAAACAAAGGTCCGTTCATGGCTCTTGTAAGTGGCTCTAATTGGGTGAAAATAAAATTAAAACCATCGTGTCCTGCATTGGCGGAAATTTTCCCCACTGCATTTCTATATTTTATTTTTCCGTTTTCAGCATACGGTTCTATTTCTATATTTAAACTTAAATCATCTACCTGAAATTGTGGATTTCCAATTCCTCCGCAAACGATATTTCGTACACAATTCACACTTATTTCCACATCTTCTTTTTCAAAACCTACCGAAATTTGTATTTTTCCGTTTTTGGCTTCTACAAGTGCTCTGTTTGTATTAATGTTTTTAAAATAAACTGTAAGTGGCTCAAAACGAAGCGGCTCTAATTTAAAAATAGTTTCAACTCCATTTCTTCCCAATCGCATTTTTACGTCATCTGGTTTATAAAACTGAAAATTCCCCGAAGCATCGGTTCCTGCCGCGTCAAAATTGTTGATTTTGAGGTAGGATTGTCGCAAAGTAGCATTCAATAAGGTAACCCAAAGTCCACGATCTATTTTTTTTAGATAATTTACTTTTGGTTTATCAATTATTTTTTTTGCTACATTGGGATTTAGCACAATTTGAGCTTGCGAAAATTGTCCTAAGAATAGAACAAAAATCAAGAGTACAATCTTTTTCATGACTAAATTTTAAAGGACTTTAAAATAGTAAGTACAAGTTTTACATGTATTTTTTCCGCATTTTGCAGACAATACCAATTTGTAGTTTCCACTGGAAGGAAATTGAAGAACCTCGGTAAAATTAAATGTAGTGAAATTTTGAACCACGGTAGATCCATTCATCAGTTTTGCAGAAATTTGAGCTTTGCAACCTGCTTTGTCGATGCACAAATAACCGCCACTTACGAAGGTGATTTTAGCAGTAGTTTTCACGGTGAGTTGATAACCACAAGAATATTTATTGATAGGATCATCATTAATTCTGAAACCAATTCCGTCCCATCTGCTTTCTGAAGCGGTGGTTCCGCAGAGACATTGTGCATTACTATAATTCCCAAAAGCAAAGAATAGCAGCATTATAATTATAAATTTTTTCATCATCTTATTTTTAAAGTAAAACTCATTAAAAATAATCATGAAAAAAATAGCAGATATCTGTCATTTTTTATGACAAAACTCATGTTTTGGAAAAAAATTGTAAGTATAGAGTCCTAAAGCTTTAGCAATATTTATAAAAAGCGTTACATATTTTAACTATTCCTGAAAATCAATTAATTAAAACTGTTCTAAATTATGAAGTAAAATCAAATCATGAGAATTTTTACCTATTTTTGTAAAATCATTATTACTATGAAAAATTTTCTCACCTCTTTTCTCCTTGCTATTTACCTTTTTTCTTTTACAGAAGCAAGGGAGGTTTTGAAATTTCCGAATCTTATAGAACATTACATTTCACATAAGATTAGCAATAAAAATACGAGCATTTTTTCTTTCATTAAAATGCATTATTTAGATGATCAAGTTCTTGATTCAGATTTTAGTCAGGATATGAAACTTCCTTTCAAAAAAGTTGAAGTTGTTTATTCATTTACTATTTCTCTTCCTGTACTTTTCACTTATCATTTTCAAATTCCTGATTTCTTCAAGGAAAAAACGCTCATTTATTCAAAATCACATCATTTCAAGTCTAGTTTATTAGACTCAATTTTTCGTCCTCCGATTTTAGGTTAAATTTTAAACAAAAAAAGATTTTTTTTCAGTAAGATAATTACTGGAAAAATCTCCCTATATCGTTTCAATTTAATTTTTAAAATCAAAAAAAATGAACAATGCACACTTGCATTTGGTGTTCAACCATTTGCCTATTATATTTCCTATTGTAGGAATCATCGTACTATTAATCGGGATTTTCACAAAATCCGAAGTTTCCAAAAGAAACAGTTATGCTATTTTTATTCTCGGAGCTATTGCTTCTATTGCAGCAATGGCAACTGGTGAAGGTGCCGAAGAAACGGTAGAAAATATCGCAGGAATTTCAGAAAACCTCATTAAAACCCACGAAGAAGCCGCCGAATTGTTTGCAGGTTTAACGTACTTTTTAGGTGGAATCTCATTAATCGCTCTATACGCGAGTTTAAAAAATCTTTCTTTTTCCAAGTTTTCACCATTCGTGATTGGTGTTTTTGTTTTGATTGCCATGTTTTTTGCCAAAAATGCTGGAACAACAGGTGGTGAAATTCGTCATTCCGAAATCCGAAGTGGAGCAACTGTTCAAAATGCAGAACAAGGTGCATCAGAACATGAAAAAGGTAAAAATACCGAAGAACAAGAAGACGAGGATTAATTAGAACCAAGAATCGAGCTTCAAGAACCAAGATTTTTTACGCTAGGTTCTTAAATATCGATTCTAAAATCTTTAAAATATATGCTTAATAAAATTATAGAATTTTCTATAAAAAATAAACTGATCATCATTTTGATGACGCTCGGTTTGATTATTTATGGATTGTTCGAACTCAAAAAACTTCCCATCGATGCGGTTCCGGATATTACCGACAATCAGGTTCAAATCATCACCGTTTCACCAAGTTTAGGTGCTCCAGATGTGGAACGGTTTATAACTTTCCCATTAGAACAAACGAATTATAACATACAAGGAATCAAAGAAATGCGGAGTTTTTCGCGGTTTGGTTTGTCTGTTATTACCATTGTTTTTCGTGATGATATCGATTTGTTGGTGGCTCGTCAACAGGTTGCAGAAAGACTGCAACAAGTTTCAAAAGACATTCCTACAAATTTGGGAGTTCCACAAATGGCGCCGATTTCTACTGGTTTAGGCGAGATTTATCAGTATGTGGTTCGTCCGAAAAAAGGTTTTGAACATCGTTATAATCCGATGGAATTGCGAACTATTCAAGATTGGATTGTTCGCCGACAATTGCTCGGAACACCCGGAGTTGCAGATGTCGCCAGTTTTGGTGGAAATTTGAAACAATATGAAGTTGCGGTAAATCCAGCCATTTTAAAATCAATGGGTGTTACGATTACTGAGGTTTTCAATGCCCTTCAAAAAAACAACCAAAATACTGGTGGAGCGTACATTGAAAAAGGACCAAGTGTTTTGTTTATCCGAACAGAAGGTTTGATGAATAAAATACCCGATATTGAAAATACGGTTGTCAAGAATTTGGCAGATGGAACGCCGATTCTTATTAAAAATATTGGGAAAGTTCAGTATGGAAAAGCCATTCGTTATGGTGCGATGACCTTCAACGGTAAAAGCGAAGTTGCGGGTGGTGTGGTGATGATGATGAAAGGTTCAAACTCCAATGAAGTGATCAAATTGGTGAAAAGTAGAATCGAAGAAATCCAGAAAACGCTTCCAGAAGGAGTGAAAATTGATGCTTTTCTAGACAGAACAAAAATGGTGAACAACGCCATCGGAACTGTAAGCAAAAACTTGTTGGAAGGTGCTTTGATCGTGATTTTTGTCTTGGTTTTATTTCTAGGGAATTTTCGCGCGGGACTTTTGGTTGCTTCCGTAATTCCATTAGCAATGCTTTTTGCGATCATTATGATGAATATTTTCGGGGTTTCCGGGAATTTAATGAGTTTGGGAGCACTTGATTTCGGTTTAATCGTCGATGGAGCCGTGATTATTGTTGAAGCCATTCTGCATCGCTTCAAACATTTAACCAAATTTCAAGATAAAAAAATCTCTCAGGAATTTATGGATCGCGAAGTGTATACTTCTTCCAGTACCATGATGAATTCTGCAGTTTTCGGTCAGATTATCATTCTGATCGTTTATTTACCGATTTTAACTTTGCAAGGCATTGAAGGAAAAATGTTTAAACCAATGGCTCAAACGGTAATTTTTGCTTTATTGGGCGCATTTATTCTTTCTTTGACCTACATTCCAATGATGAGTTCCCTCTTTTTATCTAAAAAAATAGATTTAAAGAAAAACTTTTCCGACAAGATGATGGATCAGTTAGAAGCCTTTTATCATCGCACTTTAAACTTTGTTTTAAAGATTCCAAACTTGGTTTTCTTTAGTGTTGTTGGCTTATTTTTGATCTCATTATTTTTAATGTCAAGATTAGGTGGAGAATTTATTCCGTCTCTTCCAGAAGGAGATTTTGCCGTTGATACGAGAGTTTTGCCTGGAAGTAATCTCAAAACTTCTACCGATGCAGTTCAGAAATCATCAAAAATTTTAATGAAGAAATTTCCCGAAATCGAAAAAATTGTCGGCAAAACCGGAAGCAGTGAAATCCCAACCGATCCAATGCCAATCGATGCAAGTGACATGATGATTATCCTGAAACCTCGAGCAGAATGGACTTCCGCAAAAACCTACAATGAACTCGCAGAAAAAATGTCTGCAGAACTAAAGAAAAATTTAGTGGGCGTTACTTATTCTTTTCAATATCCTGTCGCAATGCGTTTTAACGAATTAATGACGGGAGCAAGACAAGATGTCGTTTGCAAAATTTATGGAGAAAATCTCGATACTTTAAAAGTGTACGCTGAAAAATTAGGCGCAATTTCTAAGAAAATTAATGGTGCTCAAAACATTTATGTAGAACCCATTTCTGGAATGCCGCAAATCGTAATTTCTTACAAAAGAGAAGCACTTTCACAATTTGGTTTGAATGTAGAAGATGTAAATAACATCGTCAACACAGCTTTTGCAGGACAATCTACGGGTTCCGTTTTCGAAGGCGAGAAAAAATTCGATTTGGTGGTTCGTTTAGATGGTGAACAAAGAAAAAATGTAGAAGATGTCAATAATCTCCTCATTTCCACTCCTTCTGGAATAGAAATTCCGCTAAGTACCGTCGCAAGTGTTGAGTTGAAAGAAAGCGTCAATCAAATCCAGCGCGAAAATGCACAACGCAGAATTATTGTAGGATTCAACGTTAGAAACCGAGATATCCAATCAACCGTGGAAGATTTGCAGAAAGTGGTTGAAAAAGATTTTAAACTTCCTTCCGGATATTCTATTTCTTATGGCGGAACTTTCGAGAATCTTCAACAAGCAAAATCTCGTTTAATGATAGCGGTTCCCATCAGTTTACTGCTCATTTTGTTGATGTTGTATTTCGCTTTTAATTCTGTGAAATATGGGTTGCTTATTTTCTCCGCAATTCCACTTTCTATGATTGGCGGAATTCTTTCCCTTTGGATTCGCGATATGAATTTCAGTATTTCCGCAGGAGTAGGTTTCATCGCTCTTTTCGGAGTTGCCGTATTGAATGGGATTGTTTTAATTGCAGAATTTAACCGGCAGAAATTGGTACATTCCGATTTAAAAGAAGTCGTAAAAATTGGTGGAAAAACCAGATTACGCCCAGTTTTAATGACTGCTTTTGTCGCCTCACTCGGATTTTTACCAATGGCAATAAGCACTGGTGAAGGTGCAGAAGTTCAAAGACCTTTAGCAACAGTTGTGATCGGCGGTTTGCTTTTGGCGACTTTCCTCACGCTTTATTTATTGCCCCTCATTTACATTTGGTTCGAGGAACATTTTCCGGATCGTCGTAAAAAAATTCAGGAAGTAAGCGCCGAAGAAGATGGTTATGATGAGTAAAATGAATATTAAAATATAAATCACAAAGTCACAAAGAATATGAAGCCATTAATATAAGCAGATTTTTCTTTCTGAACTTTTAGCAATGAGTTTAAGAAATATTCTTTTGTGACTTTGTGGTTGAAGAAACCTTAAATATAAAAAATGAAACAACTTATAAAAATAGTACTAACAATTTCAGTGTTGATCGCCATTCAACTGAAAGCACAAACGCCGATTTCTCTGGAATCTGCCTACGAAAAAGCCTTTAAAAATAACCTCAATCTAAAAAGCGGACAACTTCGAATTGATTACCAAGACAAGATTAAGAAATCTCATGCAGTAATTGATCCGTTGAATGTTTCTGGGGAAATTGGGCAATTTGTTTCCGCATATACAGATACTAAATTTTCGGTCAATCAAACCGTAAGATTACCCGGTTTTTATAACAGTCAGAAACAAGTTTTGATGGAAGAATGGAAAAATTCCATGCTTAGCTTAGAGGTTCAAAAATGGCAATTGAAGAGAGAAATCGCTTTGATTTACAACGAGCTCAACTATCAGAATGAAAAGGAAAAATTGCTTTTGAGAGCCGATTCCATTTATACCAATTACTATAAACGTGCAGAACTCCGATTAAAAAAAGGAGAAAGCAATATTCTGGAGAAAACAACAGCCGAAAATTACAGAAGTCAGGCAGAAATTCAATTGGTAAATCTGAAAAAAGATCGAGAAGTTTCTCTTTATCAGTTTAATTTTCTGATCAATGATGAAACAATATATTCCAATGAAAATGTAAATTTTTATGAAATAAGTGAGTTCAATCGAGATTCAAATTACGTTGGAAATTCTGTTGTTTTAAAACAATTGGAACAGCAAAAAAGCATTGAACTTGCCAAATTAAAAGCCGAAAAATCAAAACTTTTGCCGACTTTTAATATTGGTTATAATAATTCAAGCATGTACGGAACAGGAGCAGATGACAAATTTTATGAGCGATCTGCACGATTTCATTCCGGCATGATTGGCGTTGGAATTCCGCTTTTTAATGGCGCACAAAAATCATTAATTGAAGGACAGAAAATCAATCAATTGATCGCCGAAAATAATTATGAAATCGGTTCGAAAAATTTAAAAAATCAATATGAAATGCTTTTCGGAGCGTTCGAAAAACTGAAAAGTGAAACCGATTATTATCAATCAAAAGGCTTAAAAAACGCCGAAACCATTATGAAAACTGCAAATCGTCTATACGACGAAGGTGAAATTAATTATCTGGAATGGTCCATTTTAATCAACCAAAGTTTAGACATTCAAAATAAGTTGATTGACACTCAAAAAATGTTGAATGAGAAAATCATTCAACTGAACAACTTAACTCAACAATAATTTAAATTTTTATCACAATGAAAACATATACCGTTCTTCACCGGATCCTTCACTGGGTTTTTGCAGGAGTAATGCTGGTTTTATTCACCACCGGATTTCTCAGAATATACTGGATGAGCAAAACTGTAATTACAGATGCAGTCAATAAAAATGTGGAAATAAAGAACTTAAATCTCGATAAACAAAGCCTCCGAACCATCGTACATTCTGTGCAGGAACCGATGTTTGAGTGGCATGTTTATGCAGCTTATGTCATCACTTTTGCATTTATCGCAAGAGTAATTTATATGATTGTAAAAGGAATTAAATTTCCGAATCCATTTGTAAAAGGTGTTTCTGGCAAAGATCAATTTCAAGGTGCCATTTATATTGCATTTTACTTTTTAATCGCCATTGAAATCATAACGGGAGCAATTCTAAAATTTGAAATCGGCACAGAATCTTTGGCAGATTTGGCAGAAACCGTTCACAAATTTGCGGTGTACTGGACTCCGATTTTTATCCTTTTACACTTTGCCGGAATCGCAATTTCCGAAAATACAAATCGAAAAGGAATTACCTCTAAAATGATCGGAGGTGATTCTGAATTATAAAATTTTTACCATGAGAAAACTACTTTTAATATTATTAAATTTAACCATAATTTCCTGTTCCAAAGAGGAAATAAAGACGGAAGAAATTCCTGCTGTGTCAGGAAATCAGGTGACTTTAACCGACCTGCAAATCAAAAATTCGGGCATTGAAACCAGCACCTTAAGCAATCTCGACATTGCCCACAAAATTTTACTTACTGGTCAAGTCGACGTTCCACCGCAAGGAATGGCACGTGTTTCTGCACCAAGTGGAGGTTATGTGAAAGTCTCCAATTTTATGCCTGGAAATTTTGTAAGCAAAGGACAGACTTTAGCAATTTTGGAAAATCCAGAATTGGTGCAATTGCAGCAAGATTATCTCTTGGCAAAATCGAATTTACAGTATGCGAAACAGGATTATTCCCGCCAAAAAGATTTGAATGCGAACAAAGCCAGTTCAGATAAAGTGACTCAAAAAGCCTTTAATGAAAGCCAAAATCAAAACATTATGATGAAAGGAATGGCTCAAAAATTAACTGCGGTGGGAGTTAACCCTGGATCATTGAACGCGAATACGATTCGCCGAACTTTTGCAGTAAAGTCCCCGATTTCAGGATATATTTCTACCGTCAATGTGAATATCGGACAATACGTTTCACCGGTCGACAAAATGTTTGAGATCGTAAATACAGGCGATTTACACTTGGCTTTGAAGGTATTTGAAAAGGATTTAAATAAAATTAAAACAGGTCAGAAAGTTTTTGCATTCACCAATCAAAATCCTACAAAAAAATATGAAGCCCGAGTTTTCATTATCGGAAAAGATTTTTCTGCGGATCGGAGCGTTTTGGTTCATTGCCATTTTGTAGACGACAGTTTGGCTTTGCTCCCCGGAACTTTTATGAATGCCGAAATGGAAGCAGATTCCGAAGAAGGCATCGTAATTCCTGATGACGCGATCATAACTTGGGAAGAAAAGCAATATGTATTTGAAGAAATTCAACCTAAAACCTACAAAATGTTCCCCGTCGAAATCGGAAATTCTGAGAATGGTTTCACACAACTTTTGAATGTAAAAGAAGAAAATACCAAGAAGAAATTTGTAACCAAAGGCGCTTATCAATTGTTGATGGCGCTGAAAAATGTAGAAGAGTAAAAAGGGAAAGTAAAAAAGCAGTCTGTATGTAGACTGCTTTTTTTTAATGATTATTTCGTCATTGTAGAATCTGCCGCCGCAGGAACTGCTGCAGGAGCAGAAGGTGCTTTAGCGGTATCAGTTGCAGTGACTGTTGGTTCTTCAAGCATGGTGTTGGTTTCTGTTGCTTGTTCCTTTTTGGCACAACTTGTTACAATTAAACCACCGATAAATGCAATTGCTAATAATTTTTTCATTGTAAATTTATTTGGCGGCAAAGATATCATTTTCGACGCGAGAGGATCAAGAATTTCACTTAAAAAGAGAATCGATTTTATCAATGGCTATGATTTTTTGAATAAAAATTTGCGATTATAATTTTTAATTTGGAAAACATTTATATATTTGCCGCATTGAAACGCTTTAGAAATATTTCTTAAAAATAACTGAAGGATTTACTTGCGTTCCATTTAAAATCGAAAAAAGCATATTTATACAGATGAATTCAGGAACAAACAATACTTGGTGGTGGCATTCAAACTCCTTTAGGGTCTGAAGCAAATCTTGTATTCTGTTTGTAAAACATATAAAAGACTTTGACGGGCTCCGTTGAAGTCTTTTTTTTTGCAAAAATGTAAAAGGGAAAAATGAATAAACTACCGAACCAATCCTATGAGGTTTATAATTAATAAAAATAAAATCAAATGAATTTTGATCAGAAAGTCAACATAAAGACCACCGTGAAATCGGTAATGAGCGATCTCTTCACGCCGGTTGGAATTTACCTGAGATTGCGCGACAAATTTCGGGACACAATTTTGCTCGAAAGTGCCGGAAATCAAAATACCGATAACAATTTTTCTTTCATCGCCATCAATGCAGTGGGAGGAATTGAAATCCGAAATTTTCAGGAAGCAGAAATTAAATTTCCTCTTGGTAATCCTCAAATAATCGCTTTAGAGAAAGAGAAATTGAGCGATTTATTAAATGATTTTACAAAGTGTTTTGTCGCCGAACAACCTTCGAAAGATATTGGAAAATCGGCTCAAGGATTTTTTGGTTATACCAGTTACGACGCGATTCCGTTTTTTGAAAACATACCTTTTAAAAACCGTTCAGAGGAAAATAAAATTCCCTTGTTGCGCTATCGTTTGTATCAATATGTAATCGCAATTAATCACTACAATGATGAAATGTTCATCATCGAAAATAAAATAGAAGGATTAAAATCGAATACCATTGAAATTGAAAATTTGATCAATCAGAAAAATGCACCTATTTTTCCTTTCCAGAAAATTGAGGAAGAAACCTCTAATTTACGCGATGAAGAATACCGCGAATTGGTAGAAATCGCCAAAAAACACTGTTTCCGAGGTGATGTTTTTCAGTTGGTTTTAAGCCGCAGATTTGAACAGAAATTCAATGGTGATGAATTCAATGTTTACCGTGCTTTACGACATATCAATCCATCGCCTTACTTATTTTATTTCGATTACGGAGACTATAAATTAATGGGTTCCAGTCCAGAAAGTCAGTTGATTATTAAAAACGGAAAAGCCATTATTCATCCCATCGCAGGAACTTTTAAAAGAACCGGCGAAGTTCAGAAAGACCTGGAAGCTGCAGAAGATCTGAAAAGAGATGCCAAAGAAAATGCCGAACACACGATGTTGGTGGATTTGGCACGAAACGATTTAAGCATCTGCGGAAAAAACACCACGGTGACTAAATTGAAAGAAGTTCAGTTTTTTTCTCATGTCATTCATTTGGTAAGTGAAGTTACGGCAGAAGTTGAGGAAAATCAAAATCCTTATGAAATGATCGCAACTACTTTCCCACAAGGAACTTTGAGTGGCGCACCAAAATATAAAGCGATGGAATTGATCGACTCTTATGAGAAAACTTCCCGTTCATTTTACGGCGGTTGTATCGGTTTTGTTGGTTTTGATGGAAGTTGCAATCAGGCGATTATGATCCGCACTTTTTTAAGTAAAAACAACACTTTGTATTATCAAGCTGGAGCCGGAATTGTCGCCAAATCCTCCGCAGAAAATGAATTGCAAGAAGTCAACAATAAACTCAATGCCTTGAAAATGGCGGTTAAAAAAGCGGCATCATTATAACAACCTAAAAATTGAACAATGTAACAATTGGTAAACTGTTACATTATTAAATTGATACATTTAAATTATGAAAATACTAGTCTTCGATAATTACGACAGTTTTACGTACAATTTGGTTCAGATGATTGAGCAGATTATGGGTGAAAAAGTAGAGGTCTTCCGAAACGATAAAATTGAATTAGTGGAAATCGAAAAGTATGATAAAATTGTACTTTCTCCAGGTCCCGGAATTCCAAGTGAAGCCGGAATTTTGCTAGAACTGATAAAAAAATACGCACCCACAAAATCTATTTTAGGCGTTTGTCTCGGTCAACAAGCCATCGCAGAAGCATTTGGTGGAAGTTTGATTAATTTAACAGAAATCTATCATGGAGTCGCAACCACTGCGCAAACCATTAAAAAAGAGGCAATGCTATTAAAAGATTTACCCCAAAATTTAGAAGTTGGGCGATACCACAGTTGGGCTGTAAATCCTGAAGATTTTCCTGAAGAACTAGAAATTACCTCCGTTGACGAAAACGGAATGATCATGTCGCTTCAACATAAAACGTACGATGTTCACGCAGTTCAGTATCATCCAGAAAGTATTTTGACTCCCGACGGAAGAAAAATAATTGAAAATTTTTTAAAAAACTAATATGAAGGAAATCTTACAATATTTATTCGACCATCAAACCTTAAGCAAAGCGCAAGCGAAATCAATTTTGCTCGAAATTTCAAAGGATATTTTCAATGAAATTGAAGTCACTTCATTCGTCACGGTTTTCTTGATGAGAAGTATTTCTTTGGCCGAATTAGAAGGTTTCACGGAAGCTTTGCAACAATTATCCCCACAAATTGATTTGGGAACCCATGATTTGGTAGACGTTGTTGGAACCGGCGGCGACGGAAAAAACACCTTTAATATTTCAACTTTGGCGAGTTTGGTAGTCGCTGGAACCGGACAAAAAGTAGCAAAACACGGCAATTATGCAGCCTCCACAATCAGCGGTGCATCCAATGTTTTAGAAACACTCGGTTATCGTTTCAAAGACAATGAAGCAGCATTAAAAAATGATCTAGAAAAGGGGAATTTCTGCTATTTACACGCACCGATTTTTCATACTTCCTTAAAATCTATTGCTCCAATGCGGAGGAATTTAGGATTGAAAACTTTTTTTAATATTTTGGGACCATTGATTAATCCAGCGAAACCAAAATACACCATGATTGGCGTGGCAAATCTGGAAATTGCACGGATTTATCAGTATTTACTGCAAAAGAAAAATGCCGATTTT